>ULWV01000452.1_pt1 | contig 43517 bp, 35 predicted proteins | sample 1960651 | NCBI WGS metagenome assembly ULWV01 (sample SAMEA4835820, study PRJEB28245) | human gut metagenome | biome: gut microbiome; material: fecal sample | place: Denmark | collected 2008
CCTTACAAAATTTAAGTGTTTCACAATTACTAATACTATGGTACGAAAAAGGGCAGTCCGTGACTACCCTCTTCGCATTTCATCTATTTACTGATTTCCTCTTTTTTCGATCCTTGCAATATCAATCATTTCCAGATTTTCCATCTTTGCGCTTTCCAGACTGGTAAGCAGTGCATTTACTGTATCCAGTGAGGTAAAGCAGTTGACACCTGTTTCAATCGCATAACGTCTGATTAAGAATCCATCTCTTGTCTTATCTCTTCCCTGTGTCGGAGTATCGACAACGATATCAATCTTATGCTCCAGAATTAAATCGATAACGGTAGGTGCTTCCTGTGAAAGCTTATTTACCTTAATCGCATGGACACCATTTTCATTTAATACCTTTGCAGTACTTCTGGTTGCATAGATTTCATAACCGAGCTTCTCAAATCTCTTTCCGATAGAAATCGCATCTTTCTTATCCGCATCATTTACGGTGATAATCATTTTCTTATGCTTTGGAAGATTGACTCCCGAACCTAAGAACGCCTTATACAATGCTTCTTCAAAAGTTCTTGCAATACCAAGGCACTCACCGGTAGATTTCATCTCCGGTCCTAAGCTGATTTCTGCACCACGCAGCTTCTCAAAGGAGAATACCGGCATCTTAACTGCAATGAAGTCCGCTCTCTTTTGCAATCCAGGTTCATATCCCATCTCGCGGATGGTTTCGCCGATGATTGCTCTTGTCGCAAGTTTTACAATCGGAATACCTGTTACCTTGCTGATATAAGGTACGGTACGGCTGGAACGAGGATTTACTTCGATGACATATACTTCATCCTGATATACGATGAACTGGATATTGATCATACCCTTGACATGCAATGCTCTTGCCAGTCTCTTTGTATATTCCTCAATCTTATCGATGATTTCCTGTGAGATGGACTGTGCCGGATATACAGAAATACTGTCTCCGGAATGAACACCAGCTCTCTCGATATGTTCCATGATACCAGGAATCAGGATATCCTGACCATCACATACCGCATCGACTTCGATTTCCTTGCCCATCAGGTATTTATCTACCAGAATCGGATGATCCTGTGCAATACGGTTGATGATTTCCATAAATTCTTCAATCTCGGAATCACAGGTTGCAATCTGCATACCCTGTCCGCCTAATACATAGGATGGACGAACCAGTACCGGATAACCCAGTTCATTGGCTACCTTCTTTGCCTCTTCTGCTGTAAATACAGTTCCGCCGGCAGCTCTCGGAATCTCTGTCTTCTGTAAAATCTCATCAAATAATTCTCTGTCCTCTGCAGCATCTACATCTTCTGCCTTTGTACCAAGGATTGGCACTCCCATCTTCATCAGGGCTTCTGTCAGCTTGATGGCGGTCTGTCCACCGAACTGTACCACTGCACCGTCCGGTTTTTCAATATTTACAATGTTTTCTACATCTTCCGGAGTCAATGGCTCGAAATACAGTTTGTCTGCAATATCAAAGTCCGTACTTACGGTTTCCGGATTATTATTTACGATAATGGTTTCATAACCAGCTTTCTTAAATGCCCATGTACTGTGTACGCTGCAATAGTCAAATTCGATACCCTGACCGATACGGATCGGACCGGAGCCAAGTACCAGTACCTTCTTTTCCGGTCTTGTTTCAATCGCTTCATTATCGGTGCAGTATGCACTATAGTAATACGGTGTGCTTGCTTCAAATTCGGCTGCACAGGTATCAACCATCTTAAACCCTGTGGTAATACCATATTCTTTTCTCAGAGCCTTGATTTCTTCCGCTGTTTTTCCGGTCAGTTTTGCAATGACGGTATCAGGGAATTCGATTCTCTTTGCTTCTTTTAATAATTCTTTTGTTAATTCCTGTGTTTTTAAGGCATGTTCCATTTCCACAAGAATTGCTATCTTATCAATAAACCATTTGTCAATCTTTGTGATGGCATGGATTTCATCATAGCTGAACTTCTGGTATCCAGCTTCCACACCACGGCGCAGTGCTTCTGCGATAACCCAGATTCTCCTGTCATCCACAAGATGTAACTGTTCTCTTAACTGGTCATCGTCAAGTCCGGTAAAATCATAATCCAGAAGACTTTCCACATGCTGTTCCAGGGAACGGATGGCTTTCATAAGTGCACCTTCAAAGTTGGTACAAATACTCATAACTTCTCCGGTTGCCTTCATCTGTGTGGTAAGTGTTCTCTTCGCTGTCAGGAATTTATCGAATGGAAGACGTGGAATCTTAACAACGCAGTAATCCAGTGCAGGTTCAAAACTTGCATAGGTCTTTCCGGTAATCGCATTCTTGATCTCATCCAGGGTATAACCAATCGCAATCTTAGCCGCAACCTTTGCAATCGGATATCCGGTTGCTTTGGAAGCCAGTGCGGAAGAACGGCTTACACGAGGATTTACTTCAATAACACAATATTCAAAACTCTCTGGATTCAGTGCATACTGTACATTACATCCACCGGTAATATTTAATTCGCTGATGATATTTAATGCAGATGTTCTTAACATCTGGTATTCCTTATCACCCAGTGTCTGGGATGGTGCAACTACAATGGAATCACCGGTATGCACACCAACCGGGTCAATATTTTCCATGTTACAAACAGTAATACAGTTTCCGGCACTGTCACGCATTACTTCGTATTCAATTTCCTTCCATCCTGCGATGCAGCGTTCTACCAGAACCTGTCCCACACGGCTCAGACGCAGCCCATTCTCCAGAATATCGGTCAGTTCCTGAAGGTTATGTGCGATACCACCGCCGCTTCCGCCTAAGGTATATGCCGGTCTTAATACAACCGGATATCCGATCTTGTTGGTAAATGCAATACCATCTTCTACATTCTCAACAACCAGTGACGGTGCTACCGGCTCGTTGATTTTTTCCATGGTCAGCTTGAATTCCAGACGGTCTTCTGCTCTCTTGATGGTTGTAGCAGTCGTACCAATCAGTCTGACTCCGTTCTTTTCCAGAAATCCTGACTCTGCAAGCTCCATACCAAGATTTAATCCTGCCTGTCCGCCGAGGGTAGGAAGCACACTGTCCGGCTTCTCTTTTAAAATAATTTTTTCAAGTACTTTTGCAGTCAGCGGCTCAATATATACCTTATCTGCAATATCTCCATCTGTCATGATGGTCGCAGGATTTGAGTTTACCAGAACTACTTCAATGCCTTCTTCCTTCAAAGAACGGCATGCCTGTGTTCCTGCATAATCAAATTCAGCAGCCTGTCCGATTACGATAGGACCGGAACCAATTACTAATACTTTTTTAATACTATTATCTCTAGGCATCCTTATTTCCTCCTGTTTTCCATCATAGTGATAAATTCATTAAACAACACATTTGAATCCTGTGGGCCAGGGCATGCTTCCGGATGGAACTGTACGGTAAAGATATCTTTGTTCTTATATCTTAACCCTTCAATCGTTTTATCGTTTACATTGATAAATCCAACCTCTGCAATATCCGGATTAATTGTAGATTCATCCACGACATATCCATGGTTCTGTGATGAAATATACACTCTTCCGCTCTTTAAATCTTTGACCGGATGGTTCGCACCTCTGTGTCCGTACTTCATCTTATGGGTATCCGCACCTGTTGCAAGTGCCATCAGCTGATGTCCGAGACAGATTGCAAAAATCGGAGTATCACTCTGATACAGTTTCTTCAGTTCTTCAATAATGGAGGTACATTCCTTCGGATCTCCAGGTCCGTTGGAGAGCATGATTCCATCCGGATTCGCTGCAAGAATCTCTTCTGCCTTTGTAAATGCCGGATAAATAGTTACGTCGCAGCCACGCTCATTTAAAGATCTTGCGATATTTCTCTTTGCTCCGAAATCCATCAGTGCTACTTTGAATCCGTCTCCTTCCAGATGGGAAATTTCACTACAGGTAGAACGCTTTACCGCATCCTTTACTACATATTCTTTTAATTTTGGCAGAATCTCGTCGAGATTATAATTCTCATTTGTGGTAATCATACCATTCATTGTGCCTTTTTCTCTCAAAATCTTTGTCAGGGATCTTGTGTCAATTCCTGCAATTCCCGGAATGTCATTTTTCTCAAGGAAGTCCTGAATTGTTCCCTCGCTTCTGAAATTACTCGGAATCCGTGATAATTCTCTTACAATATATCCATCCGGCCATGGTTTCTTTGATTCCATGTCCTGATATGCGATACCATAATTTCCAATCAATGGATATGTCATACATACCGCCTGTCCGGTATAAGATGGGTCAGTAAGCACTTCTAAATATCCCGTCATGGATGTGTTAAAAACGATTTCACTGATAATTTCTTTTTTAGATCCGATGGATGTTCCTTCAAATACGTTTCCGTCCTCTAAAATCAGAAAAGCTTTCATGTCTTCCTCCGTTTCCAGGCCTGAAATTCCTTGATTTCAGGCATAATTCATTATTAATAGTAGCATTTTCAACGAGCTTTTTCAAATTAGCTCAAATTGAATAGATTATACATTATATCCCGACATTTTTCAACCTTTTTGTCTATATATTATTGTGCCTTTTTTTTTACTATTTCAAGTAATATTCTGACAATTAATAAAAAACCTGATTTCCAATAACATCGCCATGTATAATGTTATTTACGGTTCTGAAATACAGCCATCTACCGGTCCTGACCCCGTTAATCAGTACTTCCGTTGCCGCCTGCAGGCAGCTCGGATCCGGTGTTTTCGCCAGTGCAATGGCATATCTTCCGCTTCCGACCGGTGTAAACTGATATGGCTGCATCAGCACCTCTTCTATTGTGTCCGGATATTTTGAACTGGCAACACGGTTCATGACAACCGTTCCCACTGCCAGCTGTCCGGCATACGGCTCACCGCCGGCTTCACAGTAAATAATTGCAGCCAGTTTTGTCAAATCATCCGCTGCCGGAATATACGGTGCCACCGTGGTTTCCTCATAGGTTTCCCCGGCTGCCAGTGCTGCTGCCCGCCTGGATTCCTCCTGCGACTCCCGTATGGACTCCGCAATGGATTCCGCAATACGTCTTGATTCTTCCTGTTTTAACTGTTCGATGGAATTTTTCTGGTTTTCAATTTCCTGCTCATATTGCATCGCCTCTGCTTCTGCCGCACTGATCTGCTCCTGATGGGATTTGATATTATCCGATGCCTCCGACATCATCTCCGACAAATCATTTACTGCTGATTCCTGCTCCTGCTTTAACGAGGTCAGATTATCCATCTCCTGCTCTGCCTGCGACTTCATCACGGTAATGGTCAGCAGCAGGGTTTCATAATTATCCATCTGGGAACGATCGTATTTTAAAATCTCACTGATGTATTCCACCTGGTTCAGAATCTCACCAATGGACTGATCGGACATAATTGCATTCACAATATCCATATCGCCGGATTCATACATATACTGGATCCGCAGCTTCATTGCCTCATACTGCTCTGCCTGTTTGCTCTCCGCCTCTGACAATTTCCCATTGATTGACTCAATCTCACTCTGTTTATCCGCAATCTGCCGGTCATAATTATCGATTAATGCCTGGGCTGCATCATAACTCTGATTTAGCGAAGCGAGATAATTACTCAGATTCTCCTTGTTTGCTTCGAGTTCATCTATTTTATCCTGCATTTCATCATAAAGACTCTGTACTTCATTTAATTTTTCTTCTCCTGCCGCTATATCGTCCGACAAATCCCTGGAATTTCCCGCATGGACATTCACCGCCACGAAAGAAGCCAGTATAAATGTAAATAGTATCGAAATAACTGCCTGTTTTTTCATCTTGTCTCTCCTGGTAAAATAAGGATTCTTCTGATATTCCGATATGGAACACGAAAAGAAAAATCTCCGCATGATTCACACAGAAATTTTTCTTCCCATCCGATTCCTATATTTGCTTATATTTCTCTGCCTGCTCCCTGATTAAATCCATATCTTCAAAATAATTAATCTTCATGGCAGATTTTACTTCTGATAATGTCTGTGCTGCTACTTTTCTCGCTTCTTCGCTTCCTTTCCGGAGTATCTCATAGATTTCCGGAATATCCTTCTCATATTCTTTTCTTCTCTGTCTGATCGGCTCTAATTCTTCCTGGATGATATTGTTTAAGAATTTCTTTACCTTCACATCGCCAAGACCGCCTCTCTGGTAATGTTCCTTTAATTCATCCAGATTTGCATAGTCCGGAAGATATCTCTCAAAATGCTCCGATCTGCTGAATGCATCCAGATAGGTAAATACTGTATTTCCTTCGATATGTCCCGGATCGCTGACCTGAATATGGGTCGGATCAGTATACATGCCCATGATCTTTTTCTTCACATCATCTGCGGAATCAGCAAGGTAAATGCAATTGCCAAGGGACTTGCTCATCTTTGCTTTGCCATCAGTTCCCGGAAGTCTGTGGCAGGCTTCGTTCTGTGGAATAAGTGCTTCCGGCTCGACGAGAACTTCATCATAAACTGAATTAAATTTTCTTACAATCTCCCTTGTCTGCTCAATCATCGGAAGCTGATCTTCGCCGACCGGTACCGTAGTAGCCTTAAATGCCGTAATATCTGCTGCCTGGCTGATGGGATAGGTAAAGAATCCCACCGGAATGCTTGCCTCAAAATTACGCATCTGTATCTCTGACTTTACGGTCGGATTTCTCTGCAGCCTTGCCACGGTTACCAGATCCATATAATAGAAAGTAAGTTCTGTCAGTTCTGCAACGTGGGACTGGATGAATAATGTGGATTTCTGTGGATCAAGCCCGCAGGAAAGGTAATCCAGTGCCACCTCTATGATATTCTGACGTACTTTCTCCGGATTCTCAATATTATCTGTCAATGCCTGTGCATCGGCAATCATAATATATACTTTATCATAATCTCCTGAATTCTGAAGTTCTACCCTTCTCTTTAAAGAACCAACATAATGTCCTACATGAAGTCTTCCTGTTGGTCTGTCACCTGTTAATATAATTTTTCCCAATGTCTTTTCCTCCATCGTATCCACCGATTTTTTATCAGCTTTTCTTCTTTTTAGAATAACATTCCCTCCACACTTTGTCAAGAACCATCTCTGTCCACAGTATGTCAGGCATATTCCTGCCAGTTCTGCATACTCTTATACAAATGCTTTATTTGCGGAGTAATTTATGTTAAAAACCCAGCAGAGCGACCTGACCGACCGGGGACAGCTTACCGTCAATGTGACCAACAACCTGAATATTCCGATTCAGAATGCTACGATTTCCATTTCCTACAGCGGGATTCCGGACAATATCCTGGAACAGATTGTGACCGACAGACAGGGTTTCTCCCCTTCGGTGGAGTTAAATGCACCACCCATAGAACTCTCTCTGGACGAATCCAATATTATCCAGCCGTATGCAGAATATTCCATCTATGTGGAAGCACCCGGCTATGAACCGAAGGACATTTCCGGTATTGAGATTCTCTCGGACACAGCTTCCATGCAGCCTGTTACCCTGAATCCCCTGACCTCCTCACTTCCCTCTGACATTGTTATTCCGGCACATACCTTATACGGGGACTATCCCTCCAAGATTCCGGAAGCCGAAATAAAACCTGTCAATGAAAGCGGGGAAATCGTACTCAGCCGTGTCGTAGTACCGGAAACTATTGTGGTTCATGATGGTACACCTTCGGACAGCACTGCCAGGAATTATTATGTCAGCTACACGGACTACATAAAGAATGTGGCATCCAGCGAAATCTATGCCACCTGGCCGGAAAGCACCATTACCGCAAATATTCTCGCCATCATGTCTTTCACACTGAACCGTGTGTATACAGAATGGTACCGCAACAAAGGCTATGATTTTACCATCACTTCTTCCACCGCCTATGACCATAAATGGATTTACGGGCGGAATATTTTCGACAGCATTTCGCGGATCGTAGATGAAATCTTTGACCAGTATCTGGCAAGGCCCGGTGTGAAACAGCCGATTCTGACCCAGTACTGTGACGGCAGGCGGGTGACCTGTCCGAACTGGATGAGCCAGTGGGGAAGCAAAACGCTCGGCGATCAGGGATACTCCCCAATTGAAATCATCCGGAATTATTACGGCAGCTCCATGTATGTGAATACGGCGGATCAAATCTCCGGAATTCCGTCCTCATGGCCCGGCTATAACCTGACCATCGGCAGCAGCGGCGATAAAGTCCGTCAGATGCAGGAACAGCTCAACCGCATCGCAGAAGTATACACTGCCATTCCTGTCATTGCGGCAGACGGCATCTTCGGCAATGACACCAGAAATGCGGTAATCGAATTCCAGAATATTTTCGGTCTCCCGAAAACCGGCATTGTTGACTTTAAAACATGGTATAAAATATCTCAAATCTATGTGGGAATTACAAGAATTGCAGAACTGAATTAAGATTTTCAAAAGCCCTTTTGTTTTCTGTATACAAAAGGGCTTTTCTTCTTTTACATTTTTCTTATTTCTTCTCCGGACAAAGCTCTGTCGAAAATCCGGATATCCGACAGATACCCCTCAAAGCTTCTCTGGTATTCGTCCCCGCCAAACAGAATCTTCTGTATTCTTCCGGTTGGAAAACAGTCATCCTTTATCCCGTTGTATTTTCCATCCACATAATGCGATACCATATGTACATCTACATTGTATACAAGGACAATATGATGCCAGACATCTTTTTTCATAATCCGGTCACGAACGGAATCATGCCAGACATCCTCGCTTTCCCGAAAATCTTTCACCCGGAAGATCGTCCGTTTCTCCGGTGCATATGGGACTTCCGACAGAAAACCATACTCTCTCTTCATATAGAAACTGCTTACCCACTCCCTCGGATTCTCATCCTTTATCCAGTAAGACACGGTAAAACTTTCCAAATCGGCAAATTTATCCGGAAGCTCCAGTACATTTTCCCCGATCATGCCGCCTGCAAGCCGCAGGGCATATGTTCCTTTTACCGGGCCTTCCCCGTATACTGCTTCTTTTCCATGGAAAATACACTCTGACGTTCCATTTTCTTCCATCAGAGTCTGATTCAGCGGAAATCTCACGGAATGTACCTCCGGCTTATGCTCTTCGGCTTCTTCCGTACCTTCCTGCATCCGTATCCTTATCTTCTGATACATCCTCTGCACAACTTCAAAAGACAGCGACTGGTCAAATATACGCAGATCCGATACCAGACCCTGATACCCTTTCACATAGATATCCCCGCCAATAAAAACTGCTTTCGGATCGGTAAGATTTATAACACCTTCCAGTATGCCGCATCTTCTGCCATTAATATAAATGGTTGATACATGATTTGCACTGTTATAGCAGCAGGTAACCATCGTCCATTGATCCAGCGGAACAATTTCACTTCCCACGTCATTCCAGCCTGCCGGATCATCCCCATCCTTAATCCGGAAACTCAGATGCATATCCCATGCTTTTGGCATAATATTGCAAAATCCGTTTTCATAACCGGCATAATAAACACTTGACCACAAACCTGCTTTTTCCTCTTTTATCCACATACTGATAGTAAAACTGTCGTTCCAGAGCACATCCGCCGGAAGTTCGACACAGTCGGAAAATGGTTCGCCGCCGCAAAAATGAATTGCCATCATGCCTTCCGCCGGTCCCGGAACATACTCCGGTTCTCCCTCTCCCCGAAAAATACCTTCATATGTCCCGCTGTCATCGCATAAATTTCCCTGAAAAGCAAAATGGATCTCATTGATTTCCGTATCCAAATGCTTCTCAAGATAGGCATAATACTCTTTTTCCGGCAGCGGCTTTGCATAGAGATATCCCTGGAACATGTCACAGCCCATCTTACTCAAAAACCTGCTCTGGCTGAGTGTTTCCACACCTTCACACAGCACGTCCAGCTTCAGTTTCTTCGCCATCTCAATTACACAACCCAGTATTGTCTTTTCATTTTCCAGTAATTCATCATGCTTTAAAAAGACTTTATCTATCTTAATCGTATCAATCGGAAGGTCTGTTAATAAATTCAGTGAGGAATATCCGGAACCGAAATCATCCATCGATACTCTTCCTCCGGCTGCCCGGAATTCTTCAATCAGTGGACGGAACCTGTCCAAATTTCCGGTATACATACTTTCCGTAAGTTCCAGTTCAATATACTTCGGCGGAATATGGTACTTCCGGAATAAAAATTTCAAATAATCATATATTTTCAAATCCCGCAGATGTACCCTGGAAACATTTACGGAAACCGGGACAACCGGCTTACCCAGGTCCAGTCTTTTTCTGATCGTACGAAAAACCGTCCGGTAAACAAAATAATCCAGATCCACGATTTTGCCGCTTCGTTCCAGTTCCGGGATGAAATCATCCGGGAATACATAGGAACCTTCCAACCGCTGCCACCGGATCAGTGCCTCCGCACCAACTACCCTGGTAGAGCCTGCTTCCACCTTCGGCTGATAAAAAACTTTCATTTCCCCATCTTCGATCGCTTTCCTGATTGCATTATTGATATTTACATTTTTCCACACCTGACTGATAATCGTCCTCTCTATCTTTCCCTCTTTTATCATTTTCTTTACCTCATTCATTCACAAGCTGATTTAATATCAATATATTATAAATTTTACCATTATTTAACATCAAATGCAAATTATTTATTTTATAAAAATGTTTTTTTCTACTTGACATCCGCATACGAAGTAACTAAAATAGACTCCATAAAAAAATGTCAACTATGGCAACTTATTTTAATTTTGGAGGAAAAGCTCATGGCAAAAGATATTGATTGGTCAAACCTGGGTTTTGGTTATATCCAGACCGAGAAAAGATATGTTTCTAATTTTAAGGATGGTGCTTGGGATGATGGTGTCCTGACAGAAGATGCTACCGTAACCATCAGTGAATGTGCCGGTGTTTTACAGTATGCACAGACAATTTTTGAAGGTATGAAAGCCTACACAACAGAAGATGGAAGAATCGTTGTTTTCCGTCCTGATCTTAACGCAGCAAGAATGGCTGATTCCGCAAGAAGACTGGAGATGCCTCCATTCCCGGAAGACAGATTCGTAGATGCTATCGTAAAAACAGTGGAAGCAAATATTGATTACGTTCCGCCTTATGGTTCCGGTGCTACTTTATACATCCGTCCGTATATGTTTGGTTCAAACCCTGTTATCGGTGTAAAGCCTGCATCTGAGTATCAGTTCAGAGTATTCTGTACTCCTGTAGGACCATACTTCAAAGGCGGTGCAAAACCTATTGTTATCAAAGTTTCTGATTTCGATCGTGCAGCGCCTCATGGAACCGGACATATCAAGGCTGGCTTGAACTATGCCATGAGTCTTCATGCCATCGTAACAGCACACGAAGAAGGATTTGCTGAAAATATGTACCTTGATGCAGCAACCAGAACAAAAGTAGAAGAAACCGGCGGTGCAAACTTCATCTTTATCACAAAAGACGGCAAGCTTGTAACACCGAAGTCAAACAGTATTCTTCCTTCTATTACCAGACGTTCGATTGAATATGTGGCAAAAGAATATCTCGGACTGGAAGTAGAAGAACGTGAAGTATTTTTCGATGAAGTAAAAGATTTTGCAGAATGTGGTCTGTGCGGTACTGCCGCTGTTATCTCCCCTGTTGGAAAGATCAATGATCACGGCAAAGAAATCTGCTTCCCTGCAGGTATGGAAGAAATGGGACCTGTAACAAAGAAGATTTACGATACACTTACCGGTATCCAGATGGGCAGAATCGAAGCTCCGGAAGGCTGGCTGAAAGTAATTAAATAATTTTCTGTATACAAGGAACAGCCGTCTCACAGAAAATGCTCTGTGAAGCGGCTGTTTTTATTATCTTTTCCGATAAGTTCTAAAGTAATATCCGGCTTCAAAATCTGTCTGTCTTTCACTTTGCCAGACTAATTCCCAGGTATCATCCCTGTCCAGATTCGGAAATCTGATATCTGCCTGATATTCTGCATCCACATAAGTAATCAGAATCTCTTCTGCCAGAGGAAGAAACTGCCGGTAGACACTTCCACCACCTATGACATAGACCTGGCACGGATCATTTTTTATCTCTTCCAGTGCCTGTTCCATATCTGTCACAATAGCTGCCGGATCCGCCCGGAATTTCCCGTCGTGTGTCAGCACAATATTCTTCCTGTTCTTTAATGCCTTCTGTCCAGGCAGGCTTAGAAAAGTGTTTCTGCCCATCAAAACAGTATTTCCTTCCGTCAGTTCACGGAAACGGTGCATATCTGCCGGTATGGAAAATAACAGTCTGTTTTCAAATCCGATTCCCCAGTTCTTATCCACTGCGGCTATCATCTTCATATCAGATTCTGCCCTCCAGTTCTCCCGGAATATATGCCTTTATAGCTATGCCGCCCTCGGTATATTCTTCCTCGAGCAGCTGACCATATTGCCTGATTAATTGAATCTTTCCTGCTTCTGCATAAGGAATCACCTTTTCCACATAGATGCTTCTCTCAGAAATCATCTTCTCCAATACATCCACCAGTTCCTGCAGTCCCTGATTTTTCTTAATTGAACCGCAGACTGTCCGGTCTGCCCGCAGATCCTTAAATATCCGGTCTGCATTTTCCGGCAGCTTATCCATCTTATTAAAGAAGGTAATGATCTGCTTATCCCTGACATCCAGATTCTTCAGTGTTTCGTACACAATATCCATATGGGCATCCATCTGTTCACTGGAGCTGTCCACAACGTGCAGGATAAGATCCGCATATCTGGCTTCTTCCAGTGTTGATCGGAAAGCATCGATCAGATGATGTGGCAGTTTCCGGATAAATCCAACCGTATCCGTAAGCAGGACTTCCTGTCCGCCCGGCAGTTTATAATTACGCGTCGTGGGATCGAGTGTTGCAAATAATTTATCCTCGGCAAGAATCCCTGCATCCGTCAAAGTATTCAACAATGTGGATTTTCCCGCATTCGTATATCCGACAATGGCAACTACCGGAATCGGATTCCGGCTCCTTTTCTCTCTTGCAAGGCTTCGGTGATTCTTTAATTCTTCCACTTCTCTGCGCAATACGGAAATCCGGTCATTAATAAGCCGCCGGTCAATCTCCAGCTTCTTTTCTCCCGGACCTCTTGTTCCGATTCCTCCGCCCAGTCTGGACAACGAGCTTCTCAGTCCGACCAGTCTGGATGCACGGTATTTTAACTGTGCCAGTTCTACCTGTATCTTTCCTTCCCTGGTCATGGCTCTTCCTGCGAAAATGTCAAGAATAATCAATGTTCTGTCCATTACCTTTGTTTCCAGCTCCTGCTCCAGATTCTTAAGCTGTGCCGGTGACAGTTCATCATCACAGACAATACCGGTTGCCTGCGACAGGCTGATCGCATTTCTCAGTTCTTCTATCTTTCCTTTGCCGATATAAGTTCCTGGATGTATTTTCTCGCGGTTCTGCACAAGCACAGCCACCGGCTCTGCCCCTGCCGTTTTTACGAGTTCTCCCAGTTCATCCAGGGATTCCCGTACCTCTTTCTCATCGCTGCCCTCATTCACGCCGACTAATATTACTCTTTCCGGCTTTTGCGCCGTTTCATACATTTTTTCCATGCTTATTTACAAAGTTCCGCAACGACCTGGTTGATGGTCTTTCCATCAGCCTTTCCCTTTAATTCAGCCATAACAGCTTTCATAATCTGTCCTTTATTCTTAGTTGCCACAACTTCGGCATATTTTGTGGTCAGAACTTCCCTGATTTCGTCTTCGCTCATCATCTTCGGTGCAAATTCATGGATCACATCCAGACGATTCTGATATTCTTCTTTCAAATCAGTACGTTCTGCCGGACAGGTTTCAAGCTGCTCCTTTACTGTTTTTAATTCTTTGAGAATGGCTCTTTCCACCAGTTCTTCCGGAATATCCTCTCTCTTTCCTTCATCGATTGCCAGTTTCTTTACTGCTGCTACAAGAGATGAAATTGTCTCTTTTCTTTCCTTGTCCCTTGCCTTCATTGCAGCTACCATTTCTTTTTGTAACACTTCGATTTTCATTGGAATCTGCCTTCTTTCATTTTAATAATACATATCTAAATCATCATCATCATAAGAGCCGTTTTCATATTCCCTTGTCCAGTCAATATTTCCGCTTCTCTTCGGTCTCGCCTGATGCTTTACGCTGCGGTTATCCTTCTGTGATGAATTCTGTTTTTTCTTAATTGCTTTCTTCTCTTTCTCAAGACGGTTCTTTACTTCCATCTTGTCAGACTGCTGTTCCTTTGGCTTACTATCTTTCTGGACAGGTTTTCTGTGTACTTCTCTTTCTTCATCGGCATCCTTGTCAAAGCCTTTATCAAAACCTTTGCGTCCGCCATTTCCTCCTTTAAAAGAGTTATTTCCTCCTTTGTAGGAATTGTTTCCTCCGCGAAAACCACCGGTCCGCTCACCATTCTGCCGGGATCCGCCATTTCCATTCCCGCGATCGGATTTATTATAACCGCCGCTGTTTTTTCTCTCCTCGTTTCCCTGACCATTGTTCCTTGGCCGGTACTCTCTTTTCTCACCGGAACCGGAAAATGTCTTTCCGTCTTTTCTGAAATTATTTGTTCTTGGTCTGCTTTCTCTTACCTGGTCATTACCAGAATTATTTGTAGCCACTAAAATTTTCCTCCTGAATATCAACATATATCTCATATGCAAAAATACCCTTTTATTTTACTATATTTCATTGGAAAATCAACTATTTTTTTTTATTCTGTACAACTTTGTACTAATTAATTCATAAAAGGCATACAGAAGTATTCCGTTAAAAACGGCATGTCCCACATTGAACATCAGACCTGTCGCAAAGACCGCAATAACCGAATGGATATTCATGGCATCCCCGAGATAACAAATCGTAAGAAAGTCCGTAATGATGCTGAATAAAAATCCTGCCGCCACCCCATATATGGTAAACAGGATTTTTCTGGTTTTCTTCTTTTTTCCACTACTGATATGCCCCAGCACTCCTGCAAGAAGCCCTACAACACCCCATGCGGTCATCTGGAATAATGTCCACGGTCCCTGTCCCAGAAACAGATTGGAAATCAGTGCTGCCAGTGCACCCATCACATATCCTTTCCTGCATCCATACACACTTCCTGTAATAATGACCAGTGCCGTAACCGGCTGTACCTGCGGAATCACAGCAAACACCACACGTCCCAGGGATGCCGCACAGCACATGACTACAATCGGAAGAATCTCTCCCGGTTTTGGTTTCTCTCTTTCAAACAGCCAAAGAAACATAATGTTAATCAGTAAAAATATGGCACTGTTAATTAGTAATAAATGATTCATCCTGCAACATTCCTTTAATCTTTCCCTTTACCGTCGTGTAAAATCTGTTATTTACAAACATTCTGCCGCAGGCTTCCTGTGCAGATATTTTTCCGTCATACAAAAACAGACACTCATCCGCCACTCTCTGTAAAAATTCCAGATCGTGACTGACCACCAGTATCATTTTCCCCTTTTCCTTCATCCGCTTTAAAAGCTGCAAAAACACTTCCTTTTCGTATCCATCCAGTGCTTTTACCGGTTCATCGAGCAGAAGAATATCCGGATCTTTTAAAAGGATTTTAAATACTGCCGCCTTCTGCATCTGCCCGCCGCTTAAATCCAGCGGATTTTTTGACAGCCATTGACGCACATCTGAAAAAAACACGTCCTCATTTAACAGTTCTTCGATTCTCTCCACGGATGCAATCATTCTGCAGTCATCCATCAGGGTATCTTTCAGAAATGCATAGGCAGGATTCTGTGGCAGAAGTGCCATTCCCGGATTTGCCCGATATTTTCCACGATAAAATCTGCGGTATCCCAGCAATACGGACAATAATGTACTTTTTCCTGCACCATTTCCTCCTATTAACCCATATATCCTGCCAGAATACAGGGAAAGGTCCAAATCTCTCAGGATATCCCTGCCATTCTTTTCATACCGGAAATACCCGCCGCGGATTAGGATGACTTCCTGCCCTCCCCGTCTCTCTTCCTGCTCAAAATCTTCCGGAAATAGCACTTTTCTCTGCTCCTGATTTAATGCTTTTATCAATGTGGCTGCTGTAAACGGCCATTCCCCGGTTCCGCCCGCCTCATGATACAGTTTTACCGTTTCCGGCAGGGATTCCACAAATTTTTTCTCTTCCTGAAACATTTTCCGGATGAATAAATCTTTCTTCCCCTGATAATGGATTCTTCCATTCTCCATATAGATCACCTTATCAGCTTCCGGCAGAAAAAGATCCAGATTATGCTCTGCCACCAGAATAGTCAGTCCAAAGTCTTCCCGGACTTTCTTTAACAGATTCATAAATTCCCAGGTACATACCGGATCTAACTGTGACACCGGCTCGTCTAACAGAAGAATCTTCGGTTTCATCATTAAGAGCGATGCCAGGTTGAGAATCTGTTTCTGTCCACCGGACAAGGACTGTGTGGATTCATGCAGCATTTTCTCTATTCCAAGATATGCTGCCAGTTCCGCTGCCGATCTTACCATCTCATCCCTTGGCATATCCATATTTTCCGCACCAAACACCAGCTCTTCTTCCACAGTACGGCATACAATCTGCTGCTCCGGATTCTGAAACAGATATCCCGTCTGCATACTGCCATACCGGTTTTCTATTTCTCCCTCCATTTTTCCATCCGGTCTGATTTCTTCTTTTAATAGTTTTAAAAGTGTTGTTTTTCCACATCCGCACAACCCGCAGAAAAGCACCATTTCCCCCTGTTCCACGGAAAATGTAATGTTCTGCAGTGCATGAAATGTATCTGTTTCATTCAGATAATAGCTGAATTTTAAATCTTTGACTGATAATACTTCCATTGAATCTCCTTGTAAATATCATAAAATACAGGCAGAACCGCCAGTAATGCCATGATTCCCGTTCTTGTCCCATTCCCGGTTAAGATTCCTCCTATAAACAGCAACAGTGCAAAAAAAATCACGATATTGTCCGGAAACGTCCAGTGATAGGTCAGATAAGAGGTTCTTCCTGCTTTTCCATATCCCCTTGCCTCCATCGACAATGCCGTATTTACGGAATCTTCCAGCATTACGGATAATAAAACGGATAATATAATAACTGCGTAACGGAGTTTTCCCACCTCTTTTTCGAGTGACCAGGTATGCCACACTTCTTTTATTTTATCTATCTTATGGATAAATTTATCATAATAACAGAATACCATCGATAAGATAAGCCCTGTCACCGGAAAATGCCTTCCGGTCATCCAGATAATCTTCTGATTATCAAACACGGCATTAAACAACCTGTACCATAACAGAAGTGATACAACCATAAATCCCATGCAGATTCCATATTCCAAGGATTCCAGTGTAAGCGGCACATCATTGACATAAAGAAACGGAGTCTCTCCCTGATGATAAAAGAGCAGATTAAATATGCCAAATCCCAGAATCATAACCAGATAAGTCCGGAGTGCTTTTGCAAATGCCCGGATTCCTTCTGTATATATAACATGAACGGATAATGCCAGGAATAATATTACCATACTTTTATTATAGGAAGCCATCATGATAAGTATCAACATACCAAGAAAATACACACCTGTTGATATGGGATGCAATTCCCGAAAATAATTTGTCATATCCATCTCCTAATCTGAATAATTTGCTGCATAATACCATTCTATTACATCATTCTCATGCAATTCGTAACTACTGCATGCCACTCCCGGAACGACTCCATTGACTTTATATTTCCATCCGCTGTATTTTCCACACTGCTTTTCCTTCAATCCTGCAATTTCAGAAATATATGCACCATATCCGGATGCCTGGTTTACATATTCCACCTGATTATCCATACAGGCTGCGTCCAGTGCGTCAAATACCGTTTGTCCTTTCTTCACTGCAGTCCTGGTTTCCAGTATTATGCCGTCCTGCGGAAGGCTCGCCGTTGTATTCAAATCCGGATGATTCAGAACTTTTTCACAGCTGATCTTAATGGATACGGCAAAATATTCTTTTTCCTGTGTTTTTTCTTCTGTGGTTGTCTGCGGCTGTGTACCGTCATTCTGTGTTGCTTTCTGCGTAACCTTCTGTGTGGTCTGGCTGTTCCCTGCAGTTCCTGCGGTCTGCTCCCGGCTCTGGCTCACCTGCTGTCCCTGTGATACCTGCGCTGCCAGACTGCTTTCCGTCTGCCTGTTTTCTGCCTGTCCGGTATTCTGCCCGGAAACTTCTGTTTTTTTCGTTAATTCCTGATTTGATCCTGTATTTTCCTTTCCAGAATAAGAACTGGTGTTCTCCCGTCCTGCCGCACTGCCTGCCGGATCATTCTCCGCTGTCGATGCTTCATTTCTGCTTTCCGTAAGCTCCGACTGCTGTGCTTCCTGTGTGGTTTCCTGCAGTGTCGTTTCCTGCGAAGTCTCCCGGTTTCCGGTGGTACTCTGCGTATCCTCTCCGCTGCTCTCCTCTTTCTCAATCTGTGCAAGCATACTTTTTCTTTCTTCCGCCTGCTGCGTCTGTTTTCTATTATGCTCACTGACCGTTTCGATTTTTATCCCGGACAAAAAAACGGCTAAAAAGATCATAAGGATTACTGCGAGAACGCAGTAACCCTTTTTTGTCTTAATAAATTCTCCTGCCTTTAAGAAAAGACCTTTAAATTTATCTGTTTTCTTCATTTTTCTTTCCCTTTGATATATTTGCACCTGCAAGTAACATTACAGCAAGTCCGGCAGTCATTGCAAACAGGTATGCTGTATTTCCTGCATGGTCACCCGTCTTTACAATCTCTGCTGATTTTGTATCTGAGGATGCCTGCTCTGTATTCTTACCAGCACCTGTTGTAGTTTCGCCCTGCTGTCCTGTGGTTTCCCCAGTCGTTGTTTCCTGTGCTTCCGCTCCGGTTGTGGTTTCTTCTGTTGTAGTTGTCTCCGGTGTGGTTATTTCCGGTGTGGTTTCTTCTGGTGTTTCTTCTTCCTGACAATCTGCTGTTGTGTCAAAGAGCCAGAATCCGTTCAATGCCCTGTCATAAGATACTAATCCCCATAATGCATCGACTGTGGCATAGATGTTATCTTTCCCTGCATAAGTATAAACACCTTCGGTTGTTTCTGATTTGAACTGAACCATTGCTTCATAGTAACCTTCTGCATTTTCCAAATCGCCCATTTCTGCAGTCCATCTCAGTGCCAGTGCGGTAGAATCCGGATTTGCACTTCCCCAGGATACAATCGCACCACTCTCATCTCTCTGATCCATCGTCCAGTCAAGTGCTGCATCTATTTTTTCTGAAACACCTTCATACTCCAGTTTTGAAGTATCCAGTCCTAATTTCTTTAATGTTGCCGGAAGCTCTGTTGCGCTATCCAGAAGATCCTGAAGATACCATGCGGATAATACATTCGCATTATTATCTGCACTGACACCATAGTAATCAATTCCGCATCCGCTTTCTCCGTCTACATAATAATCATTTTCCACATCTGCATGGATTTTATTCAGAATTTCTGTCAGTTTGTCCACATCTTTTACAGACTGAAGTGCTGCTGCGTTCACATACTGATAAGTATACGGATTCATATCCGTTTCTGTCATGAATGTATTATATAACAGTGTTACAAGATCCTGTCCGTTAAACTCTGCCGGATTCTCTCCAAGTTCGTTCAGATACAGGATTGCTGCTGCAATACTTAAAGACTTTGTTCCTTCACCCTGCGGATTTAATACGGCACTGTCTTCAGCTTTTAATGCTGCTGTCAATGCATTTGTTACATCAGTATCTGTCACACCTGCTTTTACTGCCAGCATGGTCTGTGTATAGTCATTGTATTTCGGAACATAATTACTATCCTGAAGTTTCGCCTTTATCTGGCTCATAATATATCCTGCGGTTGCCTTCAAGTCCTTCTCAACCGACTGTTCAAGGTCTGATTTTGTATCAGCTGCCTGCACCGGTGTAATCTGTCCTGCACCTGCAACAATCGCAGACGCAAAAAGTACGGTTGAAAGTGTCATTGAAATAAATGGTTTCTTCATTTTATCCTCCTGTTCATCTCTCACCAGATGTTTTCTTTGTATACTAATCTGACGGATATCCTGACTTGCAGCTTCAAACCTACTCTTCCGGTCTTCCCATGCCCAGCACAGTGACCATCTGGAATTTCGTATCTGCTTACAGTAGAGTGAGCTGTTATGGACTTTCACCATATTCCCGAAAAATATTTTCACAGATAAAATCTGCCATCAGACTGCGTTAGAGATTATAACCCATGTCCTTACTTCTGTCAAATACGTTTTCCATTCTGTTGACATAAATAGAACCGGCACACTGTTTCTCCAATGTACCGGCTCCGCATCATTTATTCTGACATTTCTGCATATTCCTGTTCATCCAGCCACTCATCAAAGCGATCGGATACAATCTCAAATTCTTCATCTGATTCAATATTGGTAAGACTTGGATTTCCCTGTGCATCTTCCGCATATCTGTAGAGATAAACTTCCCCGTCTTCCCCTGCTATTTCCTCTGTCGGAAGCAATGCAATATAATCTCTGTCTCCAGCCGTAAAAATAGTAATCACTACACATTCTACATCCCCATCATCCAGAGAAAGTGTCACATACATCTCATCATCCATGTCTTCTTTCTTTTTTCCCATATTTTACCTGCTTTCTTTGTTTTTTTATGATATGATGCCAGAGGAACAAGATCCAAAAACTGTTCATGCCTGCATGATAAAGCTTTTGACTTTGACCTCAATATAACTATATACTATCATCTTTTTTCTTAATTGTAAACCGGATATTTCCTGTTGAAACTCTGCCCAAAAAAGGTTATACTATTCTTACAGAACCCGGTTACCTGTCACACCACAAGGAGAAATTTTTATTGAATACTGAACTGAAAAACGCCGTTGCTTCGACCGATCGCGAAGCACAGTATGATGCCAGTGCCAAACGGCTGCTCGGCCAGAAATATATCCTGGCACACATACTGACCAAAACTGTCGATGATTTCAGACACATGAATCCCGCCGATATCGTTCCCCTCATCGAGGGCGAACCTTATATCGCTACGGTTCCGCTTGACCCGGGACTCACAAATACCGTCACCGGAAATTCCCCTGAACGGCTGGTCGGGATGAATGGCGAAAATTCGGAAATCCACGAAGGGCTGATCCGCTTTGATATTATTTTCTATGTCCGTCTCACTGACGGACTGTCACAGATTATCATTAATGTCGAAGCTCAGAAATCCGAACCCACCGACTACAACATTCTAAACCGCGCTGTCTTTTATGTCTGCCGCATGATCTCTTCCCAGAAAGGACGCGATTTTGAAAACTCCAGCTACAATGATATCCGCAGGGTTTACTCCATCTGGGTCTGCATGAATATGGAAAAGAACAGCATGTGCCATATCCATCTTACCAAAGACGATATCATCGACTCCTTTGACTGGAAAGGCAGCCTTGAACTCATCAACATCGTCATGATCGGGCTGGCAAAAGAACTGCCGGAACACGATGAAACGTATGAACTGCACCGGCTTCTGGGAGCTTTATTATCCCAGGATCTTACAGTCAGCGAAAAACTTACCATTATCGGGAATGAATATGATATTCCCGTTGAGAATCATTTCAGGAAGGATGTGAACATTATGTGCAATTTAAGTCAGGGAATTAAAGAAGCCAGCTTTGCCGCCGGCGAAGCTGCTGGCGAAGCTCGGGGCGAGGCTCGGGGCGAGGCTCGGGGCGAAGCTCGGGGCAAAATAAAAACGGAAATTTCCATTGTCCTTACTATGTATAATAATGGACTTACAGTTGAACAGATCTCCTCTTACATCAACAAAAATAAGGATGAAGTTTCTGCCATTATCAATGGAAAGGATATTTCTCCGGTTTAATTCTGTTTTTACATTAAAATATCCCATACTGTATTTACTAACTAAAAATTACAGCATGGGATATTTCTTATTTTAAAGTATTCTGTTTATTGTATTTACAATGGTATCGTTTGAAATAGATGGCAAACTGTTGCCTGCACTCAAACCATACTTATCACATACAACCCCAATAAATAATTTTTCCAACGCCTGTATCTCATCCAATGAACTTCCTATATCATACCTCGCAATAATATCCTGAACAGAAACAATCTTCTGCAAATTTGGATATGAATGATACATTTCTACTATTGCACGATACATCGGATATTTTGCCGGAACATTTTCCAGATTCCATTCCTGATCAAACCACCAGAATTCATCATCTATCCAAAATGCATTTCTAAAAATCATATCCAGATATCCCATTTTTAAAATAATACCATATTTATTTTTATCTTTTTCCAAGTCCGGATAAAATGAATACAAAATATTTTCTTCCCAGTCTGCCTGTTCTGATGATGCAATAATCTGATTATATAATTTATCAAACATTTCCACGATAGCACTTTGATTTCCATTACTAATATCATCCAATATTTTTTCTTCACAGGTTATTTTATCACAGAATAGTGTTACCAGTTTTCCATCTATATAATCACTTTTCCAAACGTGCAGACCCCGCTGCCGAAATGCTTTTTCGTTTTCCAGAATCTGCTGCATATGCTTTCTTCCAATGTCTTTATGTACAGAGTATTTTTCAACGCTATCTCCGACAAATCTGGTAATAACCTGATATTCCTTTTGTCTTTTATTACTGATACTTGCGAATTTTACTTTACCTATGTAACTATCTTCCGAACATTCTAAAAGAAATGAATTTGCAAAAAATTCAAATACATTATTATCAATAATGTCCTTATACAAATCTTTTTCATTCGCCACAAGTGTATAATTATCAGGAATATAATAACACTTCATATTCAGCATATTATCATTTTTCGGAAGATAATCCTGTGAATATATTACAGTTGGAAGTTTGTAATCAGGCATCGGATAATAAAAATATGTATTTTTAAATCCACATTCCCGGACAAGTTTTTCTAATCCTTTTTTAGTTTTTTCTTACATTGTAATTTATTATCTTAAAATTACAATATAAGAAATATCTTAATTTGCTAATTAGTTTTTGCAGCAACAACATACTGAAATGCATAGAACATTTCTTCCTCTGCCTGTTCTGAAATATTCAAAAGTTTTTGCACAAATCTCTGCTCCTCTATATCAGCATATTGTTTTCCACCAGTATATCTGAGTTCTTCTATCTCATATCCTGCTCTTTCAAACATAAGCAGGATTTCATTCAGCGTAAAGAAATGAATATGTGTTTTATCCAACAACCCTGTATCAGTATATGTAAAATATCCATTTATGAGCTGTTTTAATACCGAATAATGCATAAGATTTGGAATACATGCCAGTATCTTTCCACCTGGTTGTAACAATTTTTCCCTGCAATATATAATAACAGATTCCGGATCCCTTAAATGCTCCAATACATCTCCAAAAAGAATATAATCAAATGTTTTATCTTTAAAATCCAATGTTTTATTTTCTATATTTTCCACTTTTACATCTGCTAATACGCGTGCTATGCCTGCCGCCTTTTCATTTATTTCTACTCCATACAATTCTGCATTCTGATATAAATTTTTGATTCTGCAAAGATTTGCACCACAATCACATCCAACCTCCAAAACAGAGAATCTGCTATTTTTATTTTCCTTTATCATTGAAATTAATGAACGATTGGGGTACATATTAAAATAATTCATGTGCCACTTCTCAGCAAGATACTTTCTGTCCTGGCTAATAATCCTTTCTCTCCAGTTATCATAAATATCTTCTGAACTAAGTATCTGTGTTTCATTATTTTCCTTTAATGCCATAATCGAATATCCATTGGTTTCTGCACGAAAAGAATAATCCATTAATACATTTTCCGGCAAATGGATATTCTCATCAAATTTTCCATTTTTATTCCAGCAATCACAACTTAATAAAAATGAATGATATTCCACTGACATAATCTGTTCAAAATCTTTGATATCTGATTTTATACTTATCATTCCAATATGGCTATCTTTTATTTTACTTCGTAACCTTGAATAATTTATTTTTTGATCTGGATGTACAATAATCAAATCCTTTTCCTGTCCAAATTCATCTTTAACTGTATTTAAAATCTTTGCATAATTTTCTAATTTATCACAAAGAATATAATCTACTACCGACTGTCCCCGCAGCCATTCATTTAGTCCATCATCTGAAAATAAATCTACAATTACAATAGAATCTCCATCATAAATACTGTCTGCTATGCTATTTAACTGTTCTTTTATCTGAAAAAACTGATTGTGTGCAATCATTGCAATACATACATTTTTCAACTTTTACCATTCCTTTCAATTGTATTCTCTATTTTAGAGCTTATACTTTATATATATTATTTCTTTTTACAAACGGTATATTATCATCACATCCCGGAATAACCTCAATTCCGCACATATCTGCCAGACAGGAAAATTCCACTGCATAATAAGTTCTGGACACAATATAATGTCTGCATTTATAAAATATTTCCTTTGCTTTCTCTTTACTTCCCCTCTCCAGAATTACCTCACATTTTATATTTTCCATAACACTGATATCATTTACTGTCTTTTGGATATTTTCAAAAATATTGTCCGAAATCATCGGTTCTTTTGTATCATCCTGTATAAATAACACCAGTTTCTTCTGTGCATTTACAATATAGGTATCCAGAAATGATTCCAGGATATATGGATAACTGCAATAATTTTCATAATAATCTACAAACATAAAATAGGTATCTTTTTCTTCTTTCATTACCTGCATTTCCTTGCATTTTTCCTCTGCTTCCGGGAAAAATCTATCACAAAACCCTGCCACATCTTCATTAAAATAATTTGCATTTTCCATAATCCTGTTTAATCCCCAGGACCACCACTGAATCTTTTGCAGCCGTTCAATTATTTCCGGTTCAAAACGATATCCTATTATTCTGGCTGGATTTCCTCCAACCACTGCATACGGTGGAACATCAGAAACAACATGCGAATTTTGTGCAATAACAGCTCCGTTATGTACAGTAACTCCCGCCATTATAGTCACATTTTCTCCTATCCAACAGTCATTCTGTATAATTACCGTACTTTTTTGACGAAAATGAGAATTTTCATCTTTAGCTCCCATTCCTATCTGATCCAGCATAAATCCCAATGCCCCAAGTTCTACCCGTTTCGTATTATGATTTTTACCAAGAATAATTCTTAGATTATATGCAATGGAATTAAATGCACCTATCAGCAAATTTGAACTTATCCTTCCTTTCTGCTCTGCTTCACCCTCAATTTCATTATCTACCTTCATCCCCCAGCAATATGTTCCCATGCCTATATAAGCTCCACGATATTCTTTATACCTATTATCATTAATTATAACTGCCGTTTCTTCCCTTAAACTCCCCGGCACATATGTAATTTCACATACCATTATTTGTCCCCTCCTATAAATTCAATTGCTTTATCATCTGCTCTATTTCAGTTTTAAATCCAGGAAATTCTCTAACAGCCTGGCTTAAACATGAAATTCTCTGTTTCATATCACATTTTTCCAGAAAAACTGCTTTGGCAACATGATATGCAGCACTTTGCTCCAGTGGCAACACATTTTCTGTTTCTAAAACGTCCGGACAATAATAACTTTTTACAAACTTATACACAGCTTCACAATACAAAAGGAAACTCTCCAGAGAATCCGGTAAATTATTCTGATTCTGCTTATTTTTTCTATATTTTTCTTTTAATGCATACATCCTTATCCATTTCTTCTGAATAGATGTATTATCTCCAATCTTATAATCAAAAAGACGCATCATTTTTTCTGACTCATCTATTTTCTGCATTGATACTTCTAATGTATGGATATTTATTTTTTCCAAAACTCTCTCAGCCTTATAAAGTGCATCTTCAGATATAATATCTCTTATGCAGTTTACCATCTGGTTTAAAAAGAACTGTCCCCATCGTTCATAAATATATGGAGAAATTCTATTGATTGCATAATCAAATACTACCTTTTCTGAGTTCCAGATACTGTCAATAAGCAATTCTTCATTTTCTTTTACATATTGCCACTCTATTTTATCCAATGTCTTAATGGAATTAAATGAATCATTTAATGTCAGGTATTGCTTTAATGCAATGATCCGAATATCCATAATATGATTTTTATCTGTACATATATAAAGACCTTTTTCTGTTGCTTCCCAATTTTCTCTCTTGTTTTTTTCATATTTTCGAATATATTCTTCCACATTCTTACAATATTTTAAAATTTCCTGTGGAGACTGATTTCCGCTATTGTATGCCCAATGTGACAATTCATAGTACATATATGCCCATTCCGCATCCGTATATTCTACATAGCCTTTTAACATATCAAAATAATGAATCAGATTCTCATCTGCCAATGAAGCCACACAGCCAAACAAATTAATAGCACACATCTTTTGATATGTATGTAACTCTTTTGACATGGACACTGCCACACTGAAAACTTTGACCGCAGCTACATAATCTGTTATTACCTGATATTCGTTTGCAAACTGAAAGATATATCTCAAATCTTCCGGAAATTCATATATATCACTCAATAGTCCCCGTAAATTTCTCCTGACTTTATCTGCAACTTTATTCATATCATCCCGTGCAAATCCATAATGATGGGCATAAGCACCAAGATTACATATCTGTATTCCCTGAGTCACCCCTGTCACAATGGCATCATGTATTCTTCCCTCAAAATGTGTCTTTTCCCTGATTTTTACTAATCTTAATGCATGAAAATCCACATAATCGTCTTTTCCCTGATCCATATAATTTCTCTGCACATAACTTGCGGCATCATAATTTTTATATTTTCCACTGATAAAGAAATCACTTATTTCCTCTGTATTTTCAAACCACTCATCATCATCAATACTCAAATACCATAATCCTTTTGCATTTCTCATAACTGCATTTCTGGCAGCCGACATATTGTCACACCACGGAAAATGTATTATCTTTGCTCCGTATTCCCTGCACACTTCTATTGTACCATCCGTACTTCCCGTATCCGCAACTACCAGTTCTGCATCCAGTTGATCCAGTAATGGCTTTATATGTGACAAACACCGGTCTATGGTATGAATCTGGTTGCTGACAGGCATACCTATTGTCAGCAGGTACTCTCTTCCTTCATATTTTCCATCCGTATAAACCGGATTTTTTTCATATTTGTAATTACCATTTTCATCTTTTACACTGACAATATTCTGAGGCTGAAAACCTGATATTCCCAATTCTTCAAATGTCGGTACTTTCATTACAGAATGCAGTGTCTGTTCTTTTCCAAAAAGTGTATCCGTCTGTATCTCATTTTGTTTTATTTCCCTGCACTCTTTATATCCAGATAAAATTTTTTCTATCTTTTCTTTCGTTTCTGAACTGTTAACATCTTCTACAAAAATTAAATTCCAGTAACTTGAAGTCAGATTCTTACAATCCGTAAAACACAGATAATCTGCATCTTCTTCATATAGCGGTGGATATGGAAAAGATATCTTATACTGCTTTTTGTCCAATATCTGATAAACAGCTCTTGATGGTTTTGTACCCTCTAACTGCTTTCCACTCCAACGTGTGTAGTCTCTGCGGTACTCTCTTACAAATATTTTTTTCCACTTTTCATAATTTTCCATATTAAGAACATCATTATCATGAAACACCCAGGGCTCTTCCATATACGGCACTGCCACTTCATATCCGGCTCTCCAGAACTCCATACTCTGCGATAAATCATACATATCCCAGCCCTGAAATAAATCTTCTCTCCAGGAAAGATCATATTGTGTTGCCATTAACAACCCATCAACAGAAATAACATTTTGCTTTTTTCCATTTGCCATGCCCAATTTTGCTTTTGCATTTTTTGTTATAACGTCAGCATAAAGCTGTCCGATACGTACTGCCCCCTCAGACCATGGTGTAATCTCTTTTCCCAGTCTGGTATTTCCGACCATCCCTATCATTCCCAGTTTTGGATATTCCTGAAACAATTTTACAATTTCTATTAAAAATCTGCGATTAATAATTAACACATCCTGGTGCAAATATATTTTATATTTTGCCATACTTCTCTTCATTCCCTGATTATATCCGCCGGTCATACTTTTCGCATTCCATACTTCTTCAATCTCTACGGAAAATCCCTCCGGAATTATAAGATTATCTATATAAAGCCGACACTCTCTGAGCTGAATTTCATTATTTGCACATATAATAAAGCATATTTTCTTATCATCCATAATGCTTAGTTTCTCTCCTTCATTCCTCTTAAAATTTTTTTATAATATTCTGTCCGATAAGAACTGTTTCCTTCTTTTTCTTTAAACATATTCATAAAGCACTCAATAACTCTCTCTTTATGAAACATATTCGTCATTATTAAGTACACGAGCATCGTATCTGATATTTTCTCATTTATTATATAATCATAAAGCTCATCTGCTGATTCCTGTAATACACCAAAGTCAAACCGGCGAATCAGCAATTTGATTTTAGTATAATGCTGCACCAGATTCTCTACTTCCAATGATCTGTCTAATATCTTGCTTCTTACATTTCTTCTACTCTCTATTTGAAAAATGATAAGAACCTGATTTATAATTTCCATATTTTTTGAATGTGTCCGGGCAACTTCTATATAATGTTTCAACTCATCCGTCTTTCGCTGCCGTAATAATTCCTGCATCTTAATATCTTCTGCCTGTCCCATATATGCTCCTCTCAGTAAAATCCACTGTTCTATTTATACCAGAGAAGGGGATATGACAATAGCATATCCCCTTCTAAGTTCACTTATGAAAATTCACCTGTTACAATACTCAATCATTACTGTAATAAGGATAATACACCCTGAGTTGACTGGTTAGCCTGTGCTAACATAGACTGTGCAGCCTGCTGCAGAATATTATTCTTTGAGTATTCTACCATCTCTTCTGCCATATCTACATCACGGATTCTGGATTCTGCTGTCTGCAGGTTTTCAGAAGATGTATCAAGGTTTGAAATCGTATGCTCCAGACGGTTCTGTACCGCACCTAATGCACTTCTCTGTGCAGATACTTTCTTAATCGCATCATCGATAACTGTAGTTGCTTTCGATGCACCATCCTGTGTTGCGATATTAATAGCACTTCCGGATACCCCTAATGCTTTGGCACTCATATCACCAATGCTAAGCTCCATGGTCTGACCTTCATTTGCACCAATCTGAAGTGTTAATCCACCGCCTGCACCTGAGCTCACATCATATTTTGAATCGCCAAGATATGCATCCGTATCTCCAAGTCCGGCACCATTCTGCAACTTAACAGCAACTTTTGCAGCGCTATCTGTTATAAATAATGTATTCGCAGTGTCCTTATTATCCGGATCCGGTCCTGATAATTCTACATCATAGTCAAGTCCTGCCTCTTTTAATAATTTCTCAATATCATCCTGTGTATATGTTTTTCCGGCCTGAAGCTTAAGTTCGTATCCGGCACCTGCTGTAACTTCTCCTGCTGAGTTTGAAGCTGCATTTGACTTTTTCGTAATACTTTCTTTTCCAACTTCAGCATCAAAAGAAATAGAAATAGAAACATTATTATCTGCACCATACTTCTTAGATGTAATATTAATGGAATTTGCACCAACATAAGTATTTGCCGTACTATCTACAATCTTTGTTGTATCGCTTGTTGCTTTTTTGCCGGCTGCAGTAGGAGTACCAGCAGCAGCTGCGGATGCTGTTAACACTCCGGATGCAAATTTTACACTGACATTTGCCGGAGCTGCGGTTGCCTGACTGTCTTCCTGCTTTGCATTTGCTATCAGGTCATCAATCTCTGACTGGCTATAAGTTTTATCTTTTACCAGATTTAATGTCAATTCTTTTCCGGTCTTATCCCAGATGGCACTTTCCGCACCGGCCTTTGCTGTAATCGTAGTACTAACTTTAACACCATTTACATCGGATGATACAAATGCTTTTAATTTGTTATCAAACACACCAAACTTTGGTCCTGCTGATGTATCTGCACTGGAAGATCCATCCAGGTTTCCGTTTAATAACTTCATGGTATTAAACTCTGTTGTGTCTGAGATTCTGTCTAATTCATCCTGAAGCTGTGAGATTTCGTTCTGTACTGCTTCTCTATCGTCATCTGTTTCTGTACCGTTGGCTGCCTGTACGGAAAGCTCTCTCATTCTCTGAAGAATGGAATGTGATTCTGTTAAGGCACCTTCTGCTGTCTGAATTAATGAGATACCATCTTCTGCATTTGTAGAAGCCTGATTTAAACCTCTGATCTGGCTTCTCATTTTTTCAGAAATGGAAAGACCTGCTGCATCATCTGCTGCACGGTTGATTCTGTAACCAGATGATAATTTCTCAGTAGCCTTTGACTGATTTGATACAATTGTTCCTAACTGTCTGTTGGCATTTGCTGCCTGCATATTGTGCTGAATAACCATAATATTTTACCTCCATGTGTGTTATATTCCGTGTCTGAAATCCGTTTCCTGACACTTATTGTTATTATTTTCTACGGAATATTCCGCCTTATTTATAGCGAACTGCAAATCCCCAGGATAATCTGCAGGTTACTATCTGACTGATTATTTTTGTCTTTCTGCCCTCTGTTCCGCTATATATCTCTGGATATCTTCTTTCGGAATCTGTGGCTCCGGATAATATTTGTGGATTTTTTCTTTTTCATTCTGTGTAACTGCCTGTTTTTCGAGGACACGGCTGCGGACGATATTGTACTCCCGCGGTGCTTCGACCATAATTCTGCAGTTATTTGCAGTTCCACCTGCCATGACGACTTTGATATCATCGCCAATCATAAAATAATCTCCGGGTTTTAATGTAAAATTAAGCATTTTTAACCTCCATGTTCTCTGTATGTCTTCCTGACATTATGCCATGCAACAGTTTTTATAAAATGTTGCATGACTGTTCTTTTTCATATGAAAGCCTTGATTTTTACAATACAAACCATAAATATGAAACTGGCAACCATGCTGACCACATATTCAGGAGGTATCTATATTATGGGAACAACTCAGCCAATCAAAAACAAAAAAGACATTACTGCATTAAAGGAATATTTTCTGACGGAGGATTTCAATCTGCGGAATTATACCCTGATAACAATGGGAATTAACACGGCACTGAGAATCAGTGACATTCTGGCATTAAGATGGAAAGATGTATACAACGCGGACGAGCAGTCTTTCCGGAGTCATTTAAACAAACGGGAACAGAAAACAGGAAAAAACACCTGCATTGCTTTGAATCAGAGCGTGATACAGGCTCTGACACTTTATCGGAACAGCATTTCAGATTTATCGGAACATGCTTTTATTTTTTATGGAAAGACACCTGACAGACCGCTCTGCCGTTCACAGGCATACCGCATTATAAAAAATGCCTGCCACAAGCTTCATCTTCCGGATAACATAAGCTGTCACTCTCTCAGAAAAACCTTTGGTTATCAGGCATTACAGGCGGGAGTAAACCCTGCCATACTGATGTTTATCTACAATCATTCTTCTTTTCAGGTCACAAAAAGATATCTTGGAATTGAGCAGGATGATAAAGATAATATCTTTCTGGAAATAAATCTTTAATTTTTTTATTTCAGGGGTTAAGTTTTATAAACTGACTCCGATATATATAACAGAACAGGGATGCAACATTTTATAAAAATTGTTGCATCCCTGTTCCGTTAATATTTTGAACTCTTTTTATTTAATTATACAAATATCCTACACCTTTATAATCCCATTCCCCAGACAGAATTTCGCATCAAACACATATTCTTTTCCATCTGCAAACACAGCTTTGATTTTTCCATCTCTAATCTGTGTGATTTTTCCGGTTCCAAATTTTTTATGCCTGATTTCCTGACCGACTGTCAGTTCATCCAGCATACTGACCATTTCCTCAACAAATCTCGAAACGTCCGTTTCTTTTCCATATCTTTCCCGGCAGTGACAGATATACAGCCAGTCTTTTGCCCTGGTAACCGCTACATAGAAGAGTCTTCTCTCTTCCTCTATATCTTCCGGCAGGAGTGCCTTTTTATGCGGGGTAATGGTTTCATTTGCATCTATAATAAATACCGCCCGGTATTCCAGTCCTTTGGAAGAATGCATGGTTGCCAGTGTGATTCCATCCTTCTTTTCCTGACGCTCCCTTGCCTGTTTCTTCAGTTCTTCGCCATACTCTTCTATTTTTTTGAACCATTCCTGATATGTTTTATAGGGTTTTGCCGCCTCCGACAGTTCCTCTAATACATCATAGAGTTCTTCCGGTTTCATACGCCTGTATTCTGCATATTCCGTAAGATATTCCTCATAGCCGATGCCATGTCTGATATACTGGATGGCTGCATACGGATTCATATTGCGGATCATGGCGAGATCATATTCAAGTTTGCTGATTCGCTCCAGCACATATCCCTTGTCCTGATAAAATCGTTTCACATCTTCCAGATTGACTTCTGCCCGCGGAAAAACATCTCTGCTGATGTATCTTTTCGGCCGGTTAATCAGCCGGAGCATATCTCCCCGCTTCATAACTCCTTTTTCGCGGAAATCTACCGCCGCATGGATATAGGCAATAATATCCTTCGCAATAAAATGGTCATACAGATTCGGGATAACATCTTTCATGCAGAATGGGATATTATGCTCCATCAGTTTTTCAAGCAATGTCCGCGGATTTGTATTGGTGCGGTACAGCACCGCCATGTCCTGATAGGTCAGTCCCTTTGCAATTAACTGTTCTATTTCCTCTAAGATATAATTACATTCCTTATAAACATTGTCAAAAGGAAGAATAACCGGTTTACTGCCATTCTCCCGTTCCGCCCGTATCTGCTTTTCAAAACGTTTTTTATTATTCCGGATTAATTTTCCGGCTGCCGCCACGATTTCCGGTGTGGATCGATAGTTGGTATCCAGTATGATTTTTTTTGCCTCCGGATAATCCTTTTCAAAATTCAGCATAATTTCCGGTCTTGCCCCGCGGAAGTGGTAGATGGACTGATCATCATCTCCCACAATAAACAGATTATCCTGCGGCTTCGCCAGAAGACGGATAACTTCATACTGCACCCGGTTGATATCCTGGAATTCATCTATGAGGATATACCTGTATTTATCCTGCCACAGCTTTAAGATATCTTTTCTCTTAGTCAGGAGTTCATAACACATAACCAGCATATCGTCAAAATCGATCAGATTTGCCCGGATCAGGGTGTCATTGTATTCCCTGAAGATCTTTTTAAATACTTCTTCCGGACAGTTTTTGGAATAATAATACGCAACATCCAGCATTTCCCCTTTGACATTGCTGATCTCGCTGAGCAGATTTGCCACAAACTCATTCTCATCGCTGATATCGAGTTCTGTTTTATGCACGATATTTCGCAATATCTCGTATTTCTTTTCCTCCCGGATAATATTTTCCGCCCTGTAATTGTACGCATATTTTAAAATCTGAAAATAAACGGCATGAAATGTCCCAAAGGAAACCGGCAGACGTTTCCCACCCATAAGCTGTAGAAATCTCTGCTGCATTTCCATGGCTGCCGCCTTTGTAAATGTGATAACAAGTATATTGGATGGACTGATTCCGTCTTCTTCGATCAGTTTCTTTGTACGGTGTGTAATAACCGTGGTCTTTCCGCTCCCCGGCCCTGCCAGAACAAGACAGGGATGAGCCACATGTTCTACCGCCATCCTCTGTTGATGATTAAATGATGCCATTTTCTCTCCTTGTGTTTTAATTTCTTTAGGTAATTGCAAAACACTTAAATTTTTGTAAGTGTATATGCAAATGAAACATTACACGAAGGCACGCTCTCGCTACATTCGGCTGGTAGCGGTACTAAGATGCTAAAATACAGCATCTAAGTGCCGACCGCCTCATAGTACCTTCTTTGTAATTGTTCAATTTGCATATACAATAAAGATAAATTATGAGTTTTGCAATTAATTATAATTCTTTCCGTTCTTCGGTTAAAGAAGAACGGAGATAAGATATAAAATAAATAAATGCAATGGATAAAATACATAGAAAAAGTATTTAATGAATTGTTGTAATTTTCCCGGCAGTTTATCGCCGCCCCTTTTTCCGGAATACAGCAGAATAAGAAACAGTGCGGCAACGGCATAACGTTCTACCGGATTCTGTATCCAGAATAAGATTCCCTCGGACAGCAGCATAAGAATATTCCCCAGCCATTTCTGTTTTCTGACTGCTCCGTTTCTGCTTTCCCACGATAAATAAAAAATATAGATTGCCAATACTCCCACAGAGCCATAATCACAGTGGAAATATTCTGCCAGAATCATTCCCACAAAACAGAACAGGATTCCCTGACTCCGGTTTCCGAACCTGCGGTATACCAGCTCGGAAAAATACATAACCGCAAGCCCGATAAGCAATGTCCAGAATACATTATTATAATCCCTGTAAATCGGCATATGATACAATGCAAGATCAAATGGAATTTCCGAAATCACGGCAAATCCTGCCATACGCAGCAGATATTTTTCCCTGCTGCGGGTATGAAAGAAACCTTCCGTAAGCAGAAAACAATAGAGCGGAAATGCAATTCTTCCAATATAACGCCAGGTCAGATCGGTCGGAAAAAAGATATATCCGATGTGATCGGTCAGCATGGAAAGCATTGCTATGATTTTTAATACAAGACCGCTCATTCTTTTTCTTCTGCCTTTTCCTTTATTTTTTCATTCTCTTTTTTCTGCCGGCTGGTCAGTACACAGATGGTACGCGGATTTACACTTAAAACTCTCTGAACGGATGTTATACTGTCATCTTCTTCACTGGCTGCAAAGATTTCCCAGTTCTTCTTTTTGTCCAGATACGGAATCGCAAACATTCTTCTGTCCCAGTTCATATTGCAGACAACATAGATGTCCGCATCCCCGTTTTTGCCATAATATCCGCTGTAAAGAAATCCAAAGCTTCTGCTGTTATACGACTGATCCACCTTCCACGGCTCTGCCCCATGATAGGATAAATCCGGACAGCCACAGGATCTTGTATCCATCATGTGCGGTTCCTGCTCCTGATGCAGAATTACATTTTCTTTACGAAATTGTATCATTTTCTTCATATACTCAAATATCCCATGATTTGTTTTTAAATCATTCCAGTTCAGCCAGCTTATTTCATTATCCTGGCAATACGGATTATTATTTCCGCGGCAGGACTTTCCCATTTCGTCCCCGGCATACAGCATTGGAGTTCCCTGTGAAAGCAGCAGTAATGTGATGGCATTTTCAATCTGTTTCCTTCGCAGCTGCTGTACCTTCTTCTTTCTGGAAGGACCTTCCACACCGCAGTTCCAGCTGTAATTATAATCCGTTCCATCCGTATTCTTCTCCCCATTTGCCTCATTATGCTTGACTTCATAGGAAACACTGTCCATCAGTGACATGGTATTGTGATTTGATATATAATTAATAATTGCGTGTGAATGCGGATTTCTTCTTAACTGCTCCATCATTCCGCTGACCTGGTCATCATCACTCTTGATAAATCTTCTCTCCTGCACAATATAAGTATCATTCATGATGGCAAATCTTCTCTTATTACGGAAATGCCCGTAATTTTCCATATTTTCACCGGTATCATAATTGCTGATAATTTTTACCATGGAGATAATCGGATCGGACTTTATCATATTTAACGGTGCTACGTTAAAATTTGCATGGATACCATCAATATGGTATTCCAGAACCCAGAACCGGAGTGCATCCATGATGGTGTGCGGGCTTGTGCCTTCCACAAAATGAAATTCCATAATGACTTCGATCTGATTTTTATGCAGTTCTCTTACCATTTCTTTAAATTCATTGATCTGGCTGCCTTTTCCATATCTGCTGAACCCTGCCTTCGGTGCAAAATAATTTGCCGTTCCATATCCCCAGTAATTCTTTGTTCCTCTGGCTCTTCCACTCATAATCTGTTCATCAAATTCATATGCCGGCATTAATTCCACCGTTGTCACACCGAGTTCCAGGAGATACGGTATTTTTTCCACAATTCCGGCATAGCATCCCCGGTTTTGTACACCGGAGGAATGATGCTTTGTGAATCCTTTCACATGCAGCCTGTACATAACGGAATCCTCAAACGGATGGAAAATTCTCTCATCATCCTGCCAGTCGAAATCATCCACATAGGTGGAATAGGTTTCCAGCTCTGTCCCATCCTCCAGTCTGTAATGATTTACCGCTTTTGCGTATTCGTCACGGATATATTTTTCGCCCGCCATAAGAGCATAATCATAATGTGCTGCATTTAATACGCGGAAGGCATATAAATCGCCAAAATGCTCCTCTTCCTGTACTCTTGCATATCCTGCTACTTTTCTTGTGCCATGTTCAAATAATATTACCTTATCCAGTGCCTCCTTCGTATTAATGGAAAAATGAAGATTTTCTCCGTTTAATCCACTTCCCATCGGCAGCAGGCTGCATTTTTCTGTCTTAAACTCTTTCATTTCTCTGGACATGTTGACCTCTTTTCCATTTATTGTGAACCACTTCCCGTCAGCACAATTTTCACCGTTTTCAGAAGAATCCGGATATCCAGTCCTATGCTCCATTCCCGGATGTATTTTAAATCCAGTGCAACAACTTCCTCAAAATCTGTAATGCTGCTTCTTCCGCTTACCTGCCACATACCGGTAAGCCCTGGCTTAATTGCCATTCTGACCCTGTGATGTTTTTCATATTTTTCCCATTCATCCACCGTAGGAGGTCTTGTTCCTACAAGGCTCATATCTCCCTTTAATACATTAAAGAACTGCGGAAATTCATCTATGGATGTTTTTCGGATAAAATTGCCAATTCCTTTTATAATACGCGGATCATTATCCATCTTAAACATCATTCCGTCTTTCACTTTATTCTGCTTCATCAGCTCTTTTTTGCGTTCTTCCGCATCCATATACATACTTCTGAACTTGTATATTTTGAATTTTCTTCCGTTTTTTCCGATTCTTGTCTGTGAAAAGAAAATCGGTCCCGGAGAATTAATATAAATAGCAGGTGCAGCAAATAAGAATAAAATACCGGTAATGACACAGCCTGCCAGTCCGCCAACAATGTCAGCAAGCCGCTTTAATGCAGCTTCCGCAGGCCCTGCAGGTTCGATACTGTCCGTAATCACCGTATAGCCGCCGATATTCTCAACTCTCTTCTTCCATCCGTTATCAAAAGATTCCGGCAATGCCCTGTGAACCGTAATTCCCATTTCCTCACAGTCCCTGAGAATATCCTCTGCTGCCCGTTCTTCTTTTTCACAGACTTCAATTACCCGATCCACCCAGTTCTGGCACAGATACTCAACTGCATTCTCCGCAGATGCCACGACCGGGATTCCATCGATCTGTTCGCCCGTCCTGTTTTTATCTAACAGGATAATTCCATGCGGTGCTATCCCATGATACCCATCCTCACTAATTTTTTTCATGGCAGCTCTGACGGATTTACTGTCAGTCAGAATGAGCATAGATTCTTTTTGATTTCTCTGATCCGCACTGTTCTTGTGTATCGCTTTCTTTCTCCATTCCCTGCATAAATAGCAGAAAATAATTCCCAGCTCCCATACAATAACGATAACCATACGGGAATAGTCGGTTTCAAATTTCGCCAGATAATTAAAGATAATAAATGCAATCAATACTTCAGATGCAAAAAAGAGTGTCTGTTTAAACTCTTCAAAATGGCTTCTTTTCATGATTCCACTGTAACTTTCACAGAAAAATACAACGATAAGCTGCAAAATCATCAGTGTAACCGCCATTCTGGAATAATAGGATTCTTCAAAAATCATGCTCCATCCGTTCCTGAAACTGTATGCTATTGCAAGTGCCGCCTGCATACAGAACAAATCGATCAGAATAAAATCAAAATGTCTGTACCATGCCGCCATTTCCTTTGTTCTCATGTTTTTCCTCTATACTCCTTCCGTTTTCTGCTTAATCTGATTATTTTTGCCGCAATAAAAAACAGGAGATATCCGATGACTGCCCCTATCGTATTGGTAACAATATCATCCAGTTGGCTGTACCCGCGTCCTGTAATATACTGTGCCATTTCAATTCCGATACTGATCATGCAGGCTGACAGGGCAAGTGCCAGCACATTCTCCGCCTGTGGCCACACAATTGGCAGGAAGCAGCCAAATGGCAGAAACAGCAGAATATTTTCCACAAAATATGCCCTTGACTGCGGCCATGCATCCCAGGTTGAGAAAAGCTGCAGATCCAGTCTGCTCCTGCTTCCCGGTTCTCTGGAAAAATAGGTAATGTTTAAAAGCATTATAACATATGTAAAAAACAAAAAGGCAGCGACCATTCTGCCCTTTTCAATTCTGTGGCATATCTTTTTACAAATCATGACATAGACCAGCATACCTATAAATCCGGTCATAACCGCAGCCGGATAATATATCAGTACGGCTCTGATATCTTTTGTCATACAAAACAAAGTCTCTTTCACCTTTCTACTCCCTCCCATCAAAAAAGTATTCCAGCTAATTTTATCATATATCAAACATTTTTCAATCACTTTTTTGATTTTCCCAATCGTCATATTGACATTTTTCCCAATATATTGTATGTTTGGACTATCTTTAACTGTACAGAAAGGAGTTCTTATGCGATTACCAGGTTATTATTCTTCCGGTCAGTTTGCCCGGATGGCGAATGTTTCCCTCCGCACGATCCGCTATTATGACCAGCAGAATATTTTAAAGCCGTCTTTTGTAAATGATTCCGGTGCCAGATTTTATACCGATGCGGATTTTGCAAGGCTGCAGCAGATTCTTCTGTTGAAATATCTTGGCTTTTCCCTGAATGATATCCGTGAAATGACCATTAAGGATATGGATTATCATTTTATGCTGAATTCACTCAAAATGCAGAAAAAACTGATTCAGGACAAAATCGAACAGATGCAGCTTGTAGAAAATGCCATCAATAATACAACGGAAGCAATCGAGCAGAACCGGGAAATTAACTGGAGCCAGATGCTGGATCTGATTCACCTGACCGGCATGGAAAACAGCATGAAAAGCCAGTATCAGAATGCCTCAAATATCTCTGCCCGCATCCGCCTGCACCAGGAGTATTCCACAAACCCGCAGGGGTGGTTTTCCTGGATTTATGACCAGTGCGAAATTGGAAAATGCCAGGATATTCTGGAACTTGGCTGTGGAAACGGCGCACTCTGGACGGAAAATAAAGAGAAGCTGCCGGATAATATCCGGATTGTCCTCTCCGACATTTCCGATGGCATGATCCGCGATGTCCGCAGAAATATCGGTATGGAGGACAGCCGTTTTTCTTTCCTGACGTTTGACTGCCGGAATATTCCGTTTCCAAACCAATCTTTTGATCTTGTGATTGCAAACCATGTTCTGTTTTACTGCGATGATATCCCTGCCGTCTGCCGCGAAGCAGCCCGGATTCTGCGTCCCGGTGGAATCTTTATCTGCAGTACCTACGGAAAACATCATATGCAGGAAATCAGCGAGCTGACACATAAATTTGACAGCCGTATTGTATTATCCGCATGCAATCTCTACGAACAGTTCGGACTTGAAAACGGTCTTGCTTTCCTAGAGCCGTATTTCACCGATATCCAGTGTCTGAAATATCATGATTCCATCGAGATCGATAAGTCAGAACCTCTGATTGAATATATTCTGTCCTGCCACGGAAACCAGAACCAGTTCCTGCTTGACCGCTATTCCGACTTCCGCAGCTTCGTGGAAAAAAAGGTACGGCACGGATTTCATATTACAAAAGATTCCGGAATTTTTCTCTGCCACAGCAAAATCTGAATTTTTTTGAAAAAAGTACTTGAAGGTGACGTAAGGTAATCTTTTAGAATAGGATTATCGAGATAACTATGCATAAAAAGGAGATTATTATGACAATTATTGTAACCGGCGGTGCCGGATTTATTGGAAGTAACTTTATTTTTCATATGTTAAAGAAGTATCCGGATTACAGAATCATCTGTCTGGACTGTCTGACATATGCAGGAAACTTATCAACACTTGCTCCTGTTATGGACAACCCGAACTTCCGTTTTGTAAAAGAAAGCATTACTGATCGTGAAGCTGTATACAAATTATTTGAAGAAGAACATCCTGATATGGTTGTAAACTTTGCAGCAGAAAGCCATGTTGACCGTTCCATCGAAAATCCTGAAATTTTCCTTGATACTAATATCAAAGGTACTGCTGTTCTCATGGATGCCTGCAGAAAATACGGAATCAAGCGTTATCATCAGGTATCTACCGATGAAGTGTACGGCGATCTTCCACTTGACAGACCTGACCTGTTCTTCACAGAAGAAACACCGATCCATACAAGCAGTCCTTACAGCTCATCCAAAGCAGGTGCTGACCTTTTAGTTCTTGCTTATCATAGAACTTACGGACTTCCTGTTTCTATCAGCAGATGTTCCAACAACTATGGTCCATATCACTTCCCTGAGAAGCTGATTCCGCTCATGATCGCAAATGCACTGAACGATAAGCCTCTCCCGGTATACGGAAAGGGCGAAAATGTGCGTGACTGGTTATATGTAGAGGATCATTGCAAGGCTATTGACTTAATCATCCACAACGGACGTGTCGGTGAAGTATACAATGTCGGCGGACATAATGAAAAGACAAATATCGAAATCGTAAAGATTATCTGTAAAGAACTTGGCAAACCGGAAAGCCTCATCACATATGTTGCAGACCGTAAAGGCCATGATATGCGTTATGCCATTGATCCTACAAAGATTCACAATGAACTTGGTTGGCTGCCGGAAACAAAATTTGAAGACGGTATCAAAAAGACCATCAAATGGTATCTTGATAACAAGGAATGGTGGGAAACCATTATCTCCGGTGAATATCAGAACTATTATGAGAAGATGTATAAAAACAGATAATATGTTCCAAAAAGCGGCGGTCACAGACCGTCGCTTTCTCTCTGCCATTCCGGAAGCGGTACACCCTCAATTCTGCAGTCCTCTTCGTTCATAAAGCAGAATTTGATTCGTCTCATTCTTCCAAACATCTCTATATCGATTAAAATTCTTCTATGACTGTTATCCACTTTGACAATATTGTCCACATAATGCTCCAGCGGACCTTTCGCCTGATCAATTCTGCCCTGTTTATTCCGGTGTATCAGACTGCGGTGTACCACATAGTCTGCCGGATTTAAGATATTTTCCATGAACTCCTGTTCCTTGTCCGACAGCGGTACGAACTCCCTGCCCTCGTCATCCGTCGTTTCCCCCAGCAGCTTTGACAGCTTTGGAACAGACTTCAATTCCACGAACAGTTTCTCCGGACATTCCGTAATGACAAATACATATCCGGAAAACAGAACCTCGATCTCTGTCAGGTTCATTCCTTTGAGTTTCCATACATTTTCATTCTTCGGCACAAAACATTTCCGATACAATCCGCACTCCGGCGGTATCATTTTCTCTATCAGGCTCACCAGTTTTTCTTCTTCCCTGACACGCGTCTGAATTACATACCATTTTTCCATCCGAAAGCCCTCCTGTGTACTTCTGATATCGTTATGATACTATATGGTGCTTTGTTTTACAATGACTTTTTACAGATTTCCATTTTTTGCTTGCATATTCGCCCATTTTTTATTATACTAGAAGATGGTTTTTTATACAATCAGTAATATGTAACGGAGGTTATTTTCATGATACAGGCAATCAACGTAACATACAGAGTCGGTAAGAAAGCTCTGTTTGAAGATGTTAATATCAAATTTACCGAGGGCAACTGCTATGGTTTAATCGGTGCTAACGGTGCGGGAAAATCTACTTTCCTGAAGATTTTATCCGGTGAACTCGAAACTACTTCGGGTGAAATTTCTATTACACCCGGTCAGAGACTTTCTTTCTTAAAGCAGGATCACTTTAAATATGATGACTGTGTTGTTCTTGACACTGTTATCATGGGAAATGCCCGTCTTTATGAAATCATGCAGGAAAAGGATGCTCTCTACGCAAAGGAAGACTTCACTGAAGAGGATGGGATCAAAGCAAGCGAACTGGAAGGCGAATTTGCTACCATGAACGGCTGGGAAGCAGAGTCCGATGCAGAAACTTTATTAAACGGTCTTGGTATCGGTCCTGATCTTCATTATAAAGTAATGAAGGAGCTGCGCGGCAGTGAAAAGGTCAAAGTTCTTCTGGCCCAGGCATTATTCGGAAATCCGGATATTCTTCTTCTCGACGAGCCGACCAACCACCTGGATCTCGATGCCATTGCATGGCTGGAAGAATTCCTGATTAATTTTGATAACACTGTAATCGTGGTATCCCATGACCGTTATTTCTTGAATAAGGTCTGCACACATACCGCTGATATTGATTACGCAAAGATTCAGTTATATGCAGGAAATTATGATTTCTGGTACGAATCCAGCCAGCTTCTGGTAAAACAGATGAAAGAAGCGAACAAAAAGAAGGAAGAAAAAATCAAGGAACTTCAGGATTTTATCCAGCGTTTCTCTGCAAATGCTTCCAAATCCAAACAGGCTACTTCCAGAAAGAAAGCTTTGGAGAAAATCGAACTGGATGAAATCAAACCGTCCAGCAGAAAGTATCCTTATATTGATTTCCGTCCAAACAGAGAGATTGGTAACGAAGTACTGACCGTAGAAGGGCTGACAAAGACTATCGACGGTGTAAAGGTCCTGGATAATGTCTCCTTTATCGTGGGACATGAGGACAAGATCGCTTTTGTCGGTGCAAATGAAATTGCAAAGACAACCCTGTTCCAGATTATTTCCGGGGAAATGGAACCGGATGCCGGAACTTATAAATGGGGAATTACAACTTCCCAGTGCTATTTCCCGAAGGATAACACTAAGGATTTCGACTGTGATGATTCCATTGTGGACTGGCTGACACAGTATTCTGAAATCAAGGATGCCCCTTATGTCCGTGGTTTCCTTGGAAGAATGTTATTTGCCGGTGATGACGGCGTCAAGAAGGTAAAGGTATTGTCCGGTGGTGAGAAAGTCCGTGTTATGCTTTCCAAACTGATGATATCCGGTGCGAACTGCCTTATCCTCGATGAGCCGACCAACCACCTGGATATGGAAAGTATTACTGCATTAAACAACGGATTAATCAAATTCTCTGGTGTGGTACTCTTCTCCTCACACGACCACCAGTTTGTCCAGACAACTGCAAACCGTATTATGGAAATCGTAAACGGGCAGTTAATTGATAAAGTAACAACTTACGATGAATATCTTGAAAATGATGAACTTGCCAGAAAGAGACAGGCAATTGAAGAATTTAGCACAGAAGATTCAGAATAAGAAAGAATAGGTAATTGCGAAACTCATAATTTATCTTTATTGTATA
>ULWV01012105.1_pt1 | contig 42312 bp, 35 predicted proteins | sample 1960651 | NCBI WGS metagenome assembly ULWV01 (sample SAMEA4835820, study PRJEB28245) | human gut metagenome | biome: gut microbiome; material: fecal sample | place: Denmark | collected 2008
GGAAAGAAGAGACTTGAGGAGGCTTTCGAGAATAAGGAAGTCCTTACCGCTAAGGTTTCACAGGTTACTAACGGAGGTCTTACTGTCATCGTTGAGGAGACAAGAGTATTTATTCCATCAAGCCTTGTATCTGATACTTATGAGAAGGATCTTTCTAAGTATGCCGGTCAGGAGATTTCATTCGTAATTACTGAGTTTAACACAGCTAAGAGAAGAATTATAGGTGACCGCAAGCAGCTTTTGGTTGCAGAGAAGCAGAAGCGTCAGGAGGAAGTTCTTTCTAAGATTTCTGTTGGACAGACTGTTGAAGGAACAGTTAAGAATGTTACCGATTTCGGTGTATTTATTGATATCGGCGGTGTAGATGGTCTTCTTCACATTTCAGAGATGTCATGGGGAAGAATTGAGAATCCTAAGAAGGTATTCAAGCCTGGTGATCATGTCAAGGCTTTCATTAAGGATATTCAGGGTGATAAGATTGCTCTTTCACTTAAGTTCGAGGAGACTAATCCATGGCCTACAGCAGAGCAGAAGTATGCAGTTGGCAATGTAGTTAAGGGAAAGGTTGCCAGAATGACAGATTTTGGTGCCTTTGTTGAGCTTGAGCCTGGCATTGATGCACTTCTTCATGTTTCACAGATTTCTTTAGAGCATGTTGACAAGCCATCAGACGTTCTTAAGATTGGTCAGGAGATAGAAGCTAAGGTTGTTGATTTTAATCTTGAATCAAAGAAGATTAGCTTAAGCATTAAGGCTTTACTTGCTCCTGCTAAGGATGAGGATACTGCTGACAACGAGCAGTAATTTCTGACTTTGAACGCCACATTTCTTGTGTTTTTTGCATGAAGTGTGGCGTTTATTAAATTAATGTTATCATTTACATATGTAAGGAGACTTTTAAATGGCAAATGATTATGAGGGTTTTAAGAAAAATGTGTATGCCCTTACAAGTATTGATTTGAATTCATACAAGGAACGTCAGATGAAGAGACGTATAGATACTCTTATTGCAAAGAATAAGTATCCGGGCTACGATGAGTATGTTGCAGCAATCAAGAAGGACAAGGTATTGTTTGAAGAATTTGTAAATTATCTTACGATCAATGTGTCTGAATTCTACAGAAATCCGGAACAGTGGAAGATACTTGAGTCAGAGGTTTTTCCTGAGCTTGTCAAAAAATACGGAAGCGGAGTAAGAATATGGAGTGCAGCCTGTTCGACAGGTGATGAACCATATTCTCTTGCAATGTTATTGTCTAAGTTTATGCCGCTTAACAAGATTAAGATTATAGCAACAGACATAGATGAGCAGGTGCTTGACAAGGCGCGCATGGGACTTTACCGTGGACAGAGTCTCAACGCTCTTCCTGATGAATTTAAGACAAAATATTTCACTAAGGTTGGTGATAATTCTTTCCAGATTAAGGATGAGGTGAAGAAGTGTGTTGAATTTAAGAAGCATAATCTTTTAAAAGACCCATATCCTACAAGACTTAACCTTATCGTGTGCCGTAATGTTGTCATATATTTTACAGAGGAAGCGAAGGATGGAATTTATAAGAGATTTTATGATTCACTTGTTCCGGGTGGAACATTGTTCGTTGGAAGTACAGAGCAGATTGTAAATTACAGGGATCTCGGCTTTACATCCTCACGTTCTTTCTTCTATAAGAAAACAGAATAGATAATAAAAAAGGCAGACATCGCTGTATATGTAGCTTGTACAGTGATGCCTGCCTTTATATTTTACATTAATAAGTGTGTTTTGTTGCCTGCCTTGACTATGGCTGCTGCCTGATAAGATGGTTTATAATGTGTGAGACGTATTTTTTGACGGATTCACGGCTTGTTTTGAACTCATCGGTAAATTCAAAGTAAGTTATCTTGTCATAATAATCGATTTTGAAATAAGGTGTGATTACTTCATCGTACTGAGGTAAAAAGCATCCCGTTTTCTTGCTGTAACAGTTGGCGGCTTTGGCTCTGGTTCGGAAGTTCTTGTCGACATAGAAGGCTACGCTCTTGTGAATAGCTGTATCTTCCTGAGGCAGATAATAGTAATCTTTGTAATTAGGATAGAAGAACTTTAGTTCATCGGTATGTGCTTTGATGGTCAGGACTGCGGCTGTGTCATACATTAAAAAGAAGACGGATTCGCTGCCAAAGGAGACTCTTTTTGGTGCGGGACAGGAAAGGCGCAGAGAAAAAGTGACTTCTGTACCGGGCGCACAATCAGGGCTGTTATATGATATTTTTTGTATATCTTCAATATCGAAGCCTCCGTTGTATGCGATTTTGTAGGACAATATCGGGATCAGCTTTGTCATGCCTGTAAGGTCATCGCGATTGTGGAGAGTCAGAAGATTCATATATTCATTTGAATGGTTTTCTAGATATTTTAAATATATTTCTATCAGTTCTCCGCCGTTATATTTGTCTTCGCGGTTGATTCCCAAGAAAATTTCTATGGATTTCTGCTTAAGATTAGGAATGTGAAAAACCGAGCGGAAAGGCTGTATCTGCTTGTAAATGTCGAGAACGTTGACTTGTTCTAGATGATATGGAAGCTTGTACATGTGACACTTCTTTTGTAGGTAAGGAATATCAAAGCCTAGACCGTTGTAGCATATCAATAGCTTATAATTGCTTATAAATTCCATAAATGCGATGAGAACATCCTTTTGTGCATTCTTATTGTCCGAAAACCATTGAGTGCATATCAGCCTGTCCTGCTGACAATATATGCAGCCTATCATATATAAAATGGTCGTTTCGGGGGAAAAACCTGTGGTTTCAATATCAAAGAAGAGTACTTCGTCCTTTTTATATCCTGTATATTCGATATATTCGATTTTTTCATCCAATTCCTTAGTTATACATAGCATTGAAGGCAGCCTCCGGATATATGATTGAGTTACACACATTATAACACATTATATCAACTGAAAAAAAGCACAAAAATATGAAAATATTTTGTATATTATTTCCAAAGTTAATTAAATAAAGTATTTTGTTAAATTTTAGACTATATTTTTTGTATATAATTGTTATATAATATATTTAATTGTTCACATCGGTTGAACATGTGCCGCAGGCAGCATGAAACTGTGCAGATATATGAGTATCGGCTGTATTGCAGGAGCCGGTATTGTAAACTTTGTGGTGCTTGCGCATGCAGAACAAAAAGGAGGAAGAATATGTATGTCGGTGTTGACGTTTAAAGGTGGCGTTCATCCCTTTGATGGCAAAGCAATGTCTAAAGATACACCAATCGAAGAACTAAAGCCCGGAAAAGAACTGGCATTTATGCTGTCACAGCATATCGGTGCTCCGGCGGTACCGCTTGTCGCAAAAGGTGACAGAGTGCTTATGGGACAGAAAATAGCGGAAGGGCAGGCTTTTATATCCGCCAATATCCATTCATCTGTTTCAGGTACGGTAAAGAGCATTGAGCCTAGACTGACAGCTACCGGAATGAAGGTTAATGCGATTATAGTCGAAAATGATGGCATGTATGAAGCTGTTGAGGTTGAACCGCAGACGAAGAGGATAGAGGAGCTTAAGCCTGATGAAATCAGAGCGCTTGTCAAAGAAGCCGGAGTTGTAGGAATGGGTGGAGCCGGATTCCCTACTCATGTAAAGTTGAGCCCTAAAAATGAGGGGGATATTGATACTATCATTGTAAATGCGGCAGAGTGTGAGCCTTATCTTACATCCGACTATCGCAGAATCTTAGAAGAGACGGATAAGTTAATCAACGGTCTTAAAGTCGTGCTTCAGGTCTTTCCGAAGGCAACAGGCCATATTGCGGTCGAGGATAATAAACCTGACGCAATAAGGCTTCTTAAGGAAAAGACACAGGGTGAAGCAAGGATTGTCGTGGACACTCTCAAGACAAAATATCCTCAAGGGGGTGAACGCTGCCTTATATATGCGGTAACTAAGAGAAAGATTAATTCATCCATGCTTCCGGCAGATGCAGGATGTATTGTACATAATGTAGATACAATAGTGTCAATTTATAATGCGGTTATGGAGAAAAGACCGCTTATGAGACGTATCGTAACCGTTACCGGAGATGCAGTTAAGAATCCGAGAAACTTTCTTGTATATGTAGGAACACCTTATACAGAGCTTGTCGAAGCTGCGGGCGGATTTATTAGTGAACCTGAGAAGATGATTTCCGGCGGGCCTATGATGGGCTTTGCGATGTACAGCCTCAATGTTCCTGTCACAAAGAATACTTCCTCGCTTCTTGCATTCACGCATGATACAGTAAAGGATAAAACCGAAAGCCCTTGCATAAGATGCGGAAGATGCGGTGAAGTATGCCCAGAGAATCTCCTGCCGGCTAAGTTATCGACACTGGCAAGAAGAGGTGCGATGGATGCGTTTGTTGACAACTTTGGCATGGAGTGCGTTGAGTGCGGCTGTTGTTCATACATTTGTCCTGCTAAGAGACAGCTGACACAGTCGATTAAAGCCATGAGGAAGATGGTAATGGCTGAGAGAAGAAAGAAGAAATAGGAGGAAGAATCGGTATGGCTTATGTATCATCATCACCACATGTGAGTGATAGGACAACAACCCGGACGATAATGCTTGATGTTATCATAGCACTTCTTCCGGCGACAATATTTGGTATTTATAACTTTGGTTTTAGAGCGGCACTTATAGTTGTTGTGTCTGTTCTTTCCTGTGTAGGGGCTGAGGCGGCGTATGAGTTCTTGATGAAAAAGCCTATTACAATAGCTGATTTAAGCGCAGTTGTAACAGGACTTTTAATTGCTCTTAACATGCCATCGGCAATGCCGATAGGTCTGGTTATTCTTGGCTGTCTGTTCGGTATTATCGTTGTAAAACAGCTCTTTGGCGGACTTGGTCAGAACTTTATGAATCCAGCGCTTGCTGCAAGATGCTTCCTGCTCATATCCTTTGCGGGCCATATGACCAATTTTGTGTATGACGGAGTTTCGTCCGCAACACCTCTTGCAGTGCTAAAGGCGGGCGGTGAGGTTGACGTTCTTTCGATGTTCATCGGAACAATAGGCGGAACAATAGGTGAGACATCGGTTATCGCTATTTTAATCGGAGCGGCTTATCTTCTTATAAGAAAAGTAATTTCTATAAGAATACCTCTTGCGTATATTGCAACCTTTGCTATATATACACTTTTGTTTGGCGGAAGAGGATTTGACATTTCATATCTTGCGGCTGAGCTGTGCGGTGGCGGACTTATGCTCGGAGCATTTTTTATGGCTACGGATTATGTTACAAGCCCGATTACTAAGAATGGCAAGATTGTATTCGGAATTATTCTCGGTATCCTTACCGGAATATTCCGTTTTCAGGGTAACTCGGCAGAGGGTGTTTCGTATGCAATTATCTTCTCAAATCTTTTAGTGCCGATTATTGAGAAGCTTACAGCACCTACAGCATTCGGCGTTGTTAATAAAAATAAAAAGGCCAAGAAGGAGGATAAGTAAATGAAAAAAATCATCAAAGACACACTTGTCCTCTTTGCGATAACGCTTATCGCAGGCTTTCTTCTTGGCGGTGTCTACAAGATTACCAAGGCACCTATCGATGCTCAGGCAAAGGCTAAGACCGAGAAGGCATATAAAGCAGTCTTTTACAAATATTTTGATAAGGTAACAGACGCTCCGGGTGCGGCGGATAAGATTGTGGATGAATTTAGTTTTGTACAGTGGAGTGCAGATGAGGTCGCTGCCCTTAATGACAGCTTCATGGCAAACTTAGGCGACAATACATCTAACGTGCTTGATTCGGTTGTTACAGCTTATGGCGAGGAAAATAAGCTCTCCGGGTATGTAATGACAATCACAAATTCTGAAGCATATGGCGGAAGCATTCAGATGTCTGTCGGAATCTTAGCTGACGGAACTGTTGCAGGTGTTGAGATTCTTTCGATAAGCGAGACACCAGGACTTGGAATGAATGCACAGAGTGACAGTTTCCTTGACCAGTTCACGGCAGTCTTAACGGATGCGTTTGAATACACCAAGACAGGCAGGCAGGCATCTGATGAAATTGATGCAATTTCATCTGCAACATATACAACTAAGTCAATGACTCATGGAGTAAATGCAGCAATAGCAGCATACAAGGCTATTGAAAGCTCCGGAATAGAAGGAGGTGCCGTAAATGAATAAGTGTGTTGAACGTCTCTACAATGGCATTGTTAAGGAGAATCCTACATTTGTACTTATGCTAGGCATGTGTCCTACACTTGCAGTGACAACAGCGGCAATAAACGGTGTCGGAATGGGTCTTGCATCAACAGCAGTTCTTACATTGTCGAATATTATGATTTCTATGCTTAGAAAGGTTATTCCGGGAAGAGTTAGAATGCCGGCTTTTATAGTAATCGTAGCCACATTCGTCACAGTGGTTGATTTTCTTATGCAGGCATATTGTCCGCCGTCACTTTACGATGCGCTGGGAATCTACATTCCGCTTATTGTGGTTAACTGTATTATTTTAGGACGTGCGGAGGCTTACGCTTCTAAGAATCCTGTTCTTCCAAGCATGTTTGACGGACTTGGAATGGGACTTGGTTTTACTGTAGGTCTTACAGTATTAGGTGCATTCAGAGAGCTTATCGGAGTCGGTACTGTATTCGGATTACATATCATGCCTGCTTCATACGAGCCTATGATTATATTCATTCTTCCTCCGGGAGCATTCTTCGTTCTGGCTGCACTTGTAGCTATTCAGAACAAGTTTAAGAATAAGAAGAAAAAGGAGTACTCCGACATAGAGATATGCAGGGATGGCGGATGCGCTTCCTGTACCAATATGATGTGCGGCGGAAGAATCTTTGCGGAGAGTCAGAATGAGAAGAAGGAGGAAGGCTGATGAAGGAGTTAATTCTTATTGCTATAGGCTCAGCACTTGTAAATAATGTCGTGCTCAGCCAGTTTCTTGGTATCTGTCCTTTCCTTGGAGTTTCCAAAAGAACAGATACGGCAGCAGGTATGGGAGGAGCGGTAATCTTCGTCATCACGATATCATCGCTTCTTACAAGCATTATATATAATTATCTGCTTGTTGGACTACATATTGAATACTTGAAGACTATCGTATTCATTCTTGTGATTGCGGCACTTGTACAGTTCGTTGAGATGTTTCTTAAAAAGAGCAGTCCGTCCCTTTATAAGTCGCTGGGAGTGTATCTTCCGCTAATCACAACCAACTGTGCGGTTCTTGGTGTTGCGCTTACGAACGTGCAGAAGGATTATGGCATTCTTCCATCGGTTGTGAACGGCTTTGCAACTGCTGTGGGTTTTACTGTCTCAATCGTCATTCTTGCCGGTGTCAGAGAGCGCATTGAGTACAATGACATTCCGGAAAGCTTTAAGGGTACGCCTATCGTTCTTGTAACAGCAGGACTTATGGCTATCGCTTTCATGGGCTTTTCCGGTATTATCTAGGGAGGTGCAGCAATGAATGGAGTATTGATTGCGGCGGCTGTCGTAGGTATATTAGGAATCGTTATAGGTATTTTCCTCGGTGTTTCAGGTGCTAAGTTCGAGGTTAAGGTTGATGAGAGAGAAACGCTTGTACGTGAGCAGCTTCCGGGAAATAACTGCGGCGGCTGTGGATACGCAGGCTGTGATGCTTATGCAAAGGCTATTGTTGAGAGCGGTGCGCCGATTAACCTTTGTGCAAGCTGTAGTGCCGATAATCTTGACGTGATTTCAAAAGTCATGGGTGTTGAGGCGCAGGCGGCAGAGAAGAAGGTTGCCTATGTGAAGTGCTCAGGTGACTGTGACAAGGCTAAGACCAATTATAATTATACAGGAATTGAAGACTGTAAAATTGCGGCACAGATGCAGGGCGGAGGAGCCAAGGCATGCTCCTATGGCTGTCTAGGCTATGGAAGCTGTAAAAAGGCATGCCCTTATAATGCTATCACAATAGTGAATGGGCTGCCTGTTGTGGATGAAGCTAAATGCGTTGGCTGTGGGAGCTGTGTCATTACATGTCCTAAACAGCTTATGGCGCTTCGCCCGGTCAGAAAGAGAACAGTCACTGTTGCATGTAATTCACCTGAAAAGGGCAAGCCTGTAATAGACGCATGTTCGGCAGGCTGTATCGGCTGTACACTCTGTACGAAGGAATGTCCTTTCGGAGCAATCGTTATGAACGGCAATATTCCTGTGATAGATTATGAGAAGTGTAAGGGCTGCGGAAAGTGTGCTATAAAATGCCCTAAGAAGGTTATAAAGCTTGTCCAGAATGGAACAAAATGAAGAAGAAGCTATCAACAATTAACAGAAATGACATACTACTATGCACAGGGCTACTGCTGGCAGCCCTGTGTATTTGGTGTATCATTTTTTTTGTGCAGAAGAACAAAAGCAGTGATAGTCTGATGGTGGTTGTAACTGTAAATGGAGAGGAATATTACAGAGGACTGCTGCTACACAGAAAAGAGATAGATATAGATAGTCATAACAAGGTGGTCATTGAGGACGGAGAGGTCCGGATGGAGGAGGCGGATTGTCCGGATAAATTATGTATATCACAGGGGAAGATAAGTAAGCCGGGGCAGACTATTATATGCCTGCCGAATAAAACTATGGTGACGATTACTGGGGGGAAGAGTGAGTATGACGGTGTTGCGCAGTGATGAACACAAAAAAAATCTGATAGAAGATAAAAGCTGCACTAACATAACAGGGAAGAAGCGTATGCATAGCGTCCGCGGCATAGCGTTTTGCGGCATGTTCACCGCGGTGGCAATCGTAATGGGGTATATAGAGAGCCTTATAGTGATACCGGGGCTGTTACCGGGGATGAAACTGGGACTTGCCAACTGTGTCATACTTTTTGTGCTTATGAGATATGGAGTGACGAGTGCGGCGCTTGTTAGCCTCGTCAGGATAATAGCAGTGAACAGCCTGTTCGGAAATATGACGGCGGCGGTATTTTCACTTGTAGGTGCGGCACTCAGTATCCTTGTTATGAACCTGTTAAGAAAGAGCAGACGATTTTCGATGGTGGGTATAAGCCTTGCGGGAGGTGTGGCACATAATCTGGGACAAGTGCTTGTTGCAATGGCTTTATTTGAAAATGCAGGGATGTTCTATTATTTTCCCGTATTGATTGTAACAGGTATTGCGGCTGGAGTGTTTGTCGGTATTGCGGCTGGACTTGTGTATGCAAAAGTACAAAAAAATATATGAAGATAAATATAATGTAAAATATATAAACCTCCGGCATTTCTGCAAATGAGCAGGGAAGCCGGAGGTTCTGCTATACGGAAGTTCTTTTATGCTTATGCATTGAAGCCGTTATCATGTACAAAGGACATGCCATGTCGAAAAAATTTATAAATTTAATGCATCGGAAATTTCTGAAAAATTAATGAATAAATCGTCATATATATTGACTTTGATAACTGAGTCAAAGGGATATTGAACACTTACAATGTTATTTTCAAAAAGAAGGACAAGCAAGTATGCTATATCTCGACTAAATGTTTCTTAGTTATATCATTGTACTGTCTCTTAAAGAATATGAGTGATATTACAGTCGCAATGCTCCAGCCGATTGGCCATGAACTCCATATTCCGATAGGGGAGTTGAATGCACCCGATAAAATGAAAGCAAGCACAACTCGAAGAATGAGGTCTGTGAATGTGGCAATCATGAACTGCTTCATTGCACTGGAACCGCGTAGTATACCATCGGCTGTGAGCTTTGTCGATACAACAAAGTAAAACGGCGAGAGTATCCACAAAAACTGTCTTCCGGTGAGAAGCGCGGAAGCAGAGCTCTCATCCATGAACAGCAGCAGGAGATACTTGCCAAACAGTATATATGCAATGCAGAATGGTATACAAAGTGTCCATACAAGACGTATTCCGGCGTGGAAGCCTGACTTGATGCGCTCGAATTTACCGGCACCGATATTCTGTGCTGTAAAGTTCGATATTCCGTTACCGATTGTTGTAAATGATGTTATAACAAGGTTGTTGAGCTTGACAGCGGCTGAGTAGCCTGCGGCAACGCTGACACCGAAGCTGTTGATGCAGCCCTGAATGAGCATGTTGCCTACGGATATGAATGACTGCTGAAGAATGCTTGGAATGGCAATCACAGCTATTTTTCCGAGAATTTCGCCTGAGAATATGGCGGAAGGCTCGGAGGTTTTTATATGTGCAAGGCGTTTTAGTACAAGGATTACAGAGAGAATACAGCTTATTCCCTGACAGATAAATGTAGCCCACGCTACGCCTGCGATGCCCATAGAGAATACTTTTACAAAAAGAATGTCTACCAGAATATTAGCTGTGGAGGAAAATGCCAGAAAGACGAAAGGTGTCTTTGAATCTCCGAGAGCTGAAAATATTCCGGTTGAAATATTATAGTAGAAGAGGAATGGAAGTCCCCATATATATATGTTAAGATATAATGCGGAATCATCCATTATTTCTTCCTGCGTTTTCATAAGCCTGAGAAGCGTTGTCGAGGTCAGAAGTCCTGACAGCATCAATATGAAACAGAGAACACCGCTTGCAATGAGAGTTGTGTATACTGAGGTCTTCATCGACTTATAATCTTTTGCGCCGAAAAACTGGGCGACAATGACAGAACAGCCTATGTTGCAGCCAAATGCAAAGGCGATAAAAATAAGTGTGATATTGTAGCTGTTACCGACGGCGGCAAGAGCGTTTTCACTGATGAATTTACCGGCGACAAGAGAGTCTGCGATGTTGTAGAGCTGCTGGAAAACGATGCTTCCAAACATTGGCAGGCAGAATGCCCATAACACTTTTCTTGGATTTCCCTGAGTCAAATCTTTGTTCATGGCTTTTCCTTTCGTTGTTTAAAAGTTTTGAAAATGTACTGTATAATCTGTTTACACACATACTGTCTTGCATTATACTATTGAAATATGGATATTAAAAATACATATATGATATAGGAGATATGTAAAAAATATATGGATATTAATTTTGAATACTATAAGATATTTTATTATGTTGCTAAATATGGAAATATAACCAAGGCGGCAACGGTGCTTGGGAGTAACCAGCCTAATGTTACAAGGATAATGAAGATTTTAGAGTCGCAGCTTGGATGTACTCTGTTTATAAGACAGGCGCGCGGAGTAAGCCTTACACAGGAAGGGGAAAAATTATATACCCATGTGGAGGCGGCATACCGGCAGCTTATGAATGCTCAGGAAGCACTGTCTGATTTTGCTGATGGAAGCAGCGGAAGTGTTGAGATAGGAGCTACGGAATCGGCACTTCATCTGTATATGCTTGATGCTATAAATGGTTTTCGCGATAAATATCCCGGAGTGAGAATAAAAATAAATAATCATACGACAAATCAGATAATAAGATTCCTTATCGATGGAAGAATTGATTTTGCGATACTTACAATGCCTGCACAGATACCGAAGGGGTATGTCGTTGAAAAGATGACAGATTTTGATGAGATTCTTGTGGGAGGAACACATTACAGAAATCTTTCTGAAAAGGAAAACAGCATGTCAGAGCTTTCGGCTTATCCGTGGGTCGGGCTTGGGCGTGGGACGGCGACTTATGATTTTTACAGGGAATTTTTTCTGGAAAATAATATGGATATGGAACTTGATATGGAAGTTGCAACCTCAGATCTGGTAAAACCTCTGATACTTAAAAATATGGGAATAGGATATATTCCGCAAAGACTGGCAGAGGAGGATATTAAATGCGGCAGGCTTTTTGAAATAAGAACTGCATGTCAGGTTCCGTTAAGGAGCATAGCTCTGGTGTATGATAAGTCAAGAAAAAGAAGTGCTGCGGCTGAGAGATTCTATGAATTTTTGGGAGATAGCAGGCTTAAGCGACATTGAGACAGACATTTTTAAATCCCACAGTTGCAAAACTTGTAATTTAAGGTTATTATATAAACTAGTGTTTGGGGTAGATTGGGAAGAACATGAATATAATTAGATTTGAAAGGATTTTTACAATATGAAGGGCGAAGTTTTTCAATTATGCAGTGTAATCACAGCGGCAAAGAATGCGTTAAATACAAAGACATTTATACAGTATGAACCGCTTGACTATGAGCTTGGCACAGGCTTTCAGTTCGCACCTGAAAGAGAAGGCGAGAAGGGCGAAATGGTTGAAGGCGTTGATGGCTGGTATGCAAGATGTGCATATAACGGAATGGAGGATGTTAAGCTTTTAGCACCTACAGGCGTAAAAGACAGACGTATCCTCGGTTTTATAAATACTTCACAGAATATCATGCTCTGTTTTTATCCTGATGATGTGATTCATATGTGGATGCCAAAGTGGGTTATGGACAAAAAGAGAAAGGGCTGGCATATTATATATACGGAGAAGATATGGGAGAATCACCCGACAGGCAAGCCTGTATATAAAGATAACACTGATACATTCAAGGAGACTCTTGAACAGATAAGAGATTTTTCAAGAGAGCTTGGTTTTGAAAACTGGGCTAAGGTATTCGAGCGTTCCATAAGCATGTTAGAAGGCGGCTTTGATTATGAGGCAGATGACGAGATGATTATGGAGCAGTTTAAAAAGCAGGGTCGTAATGTACCTCCTAGAAGACATTTAGAGCTTCCGGGGCATAACAGAGATTTATTTGAAGCTGCATCGAATGCGGATGTGTTTGCAGGCATGGGTTCTTGGAATGATGAACCTGCCGGAAAGGCAGCAACCGAGGGTAAGGAAAAGGAATATAATGAACTTTCCGACAAGCTTTTTAACCAGATAGCTATTGCAACGATGTATTCAATTAATCAGTGGTAGGAAGAATATGATTTCATATATAAAAGGTGAACTCGTCGAGGTTACGGAGAATGCGATAGTTCTCGACCATGGCGGAATGGGCTTTTCGATAATGATGCCGGCATCAATCCTTGCAAAGCTTCCGCAGATTGGAAGTGAACTTAAGGTTCATACATATCTGTATGTCAAGGAAGATATTCTGGACTTGTATGGTTTTCTGACGAAGGACGATTTGAAGATATTTAAGCTTTTGATAACCGTGAACGGAATAGGACCTAAGGGCGCACTTGCCATATTGTCGGCTATGACACCGGATGATTTAAGGTTTGCTGTTCTTGCAGGTGATGCAAAGACGATATCTAAGGCTCCGGGAATAGGAAACAAGACGGCACAGAAGCTTATTATTGAACTGAAGGACAAGCTAAAGATTGAGGATGTCCTTGATGGCAGTGACGGCGGCTATGAGACATCAAGCGATATGGGAGATACGGCAGCGGCAGAGGCTGTCATGGCTCTTACAGCGCTCGGATATTCGGCGGCAGATGCGACAAGAGCGGTTAAGTTGGTTGATAATGCCGGCAATATGGATTCGGAGGCTCTTTTAAAGGCGGCACTCAAAAAGCTTGCTTTTATGTAGAGCAATTTGCAGATGATTTTATGTTTTATGGAACGGGGTAGCAGTTAAATGGAAAAAAGGATGATTTCCACTGAATTTACGGAAGAGGATATGCCTATAGAGTCGAGTCTTCGTCCGATGGCACTGGCTGATTACATTGGTCAGGAAAAAGTGAAAAAAAACCTTAAGGTATATATAGAAGCAGCAAAAAACAGGCAGGAGGCACTTGACCATTGCTTGTTTTACGGACCACCGGGACTTGGAAAGACAACTATTGCCGGAGTTATTGCAAACGAAATGGGTGTGCATCTTAAAGTTACATCCGGTCCGGCTATAGAAAAGCCGGGAGATATGGCAGCGATACTTAACAATCTACAGGAAGGTGATTTGCTTTTCGTAGACGAGATACACCGCCTTAACAGACAGGTTGAGGAGGTTTTGTATCCTGCCATGGAAGATTTTGCCATCGATATTATGATCGGTAAGGGCTCATCGGCGCGCTCGATACGTCTTGACCTGCCTAAGTTCACGCTTGTCGGAGCTACGACAAGAGCAGGACTTTTGACAGCTCCGCTAAGAGACCGATTCGGAGTAATATGCAAGATGGATTTCTATACGGAGAGTGAGCTTAAAAAGATTATTCTCCGTTCGGCAAATGTACTGAATATAGAGATTGATGATGCAGGAGCACAGGAGATGGCAAGGCGTTCAAGAGGAACACCAAGACTTGCCAACAGACTTCTTAAGAGAGTGCGTGATTTTGCCCAGGTTCAGTATGATGGTAAGATTGATTATGAAGTTGCAAGGGCTTCTCTTGACAGAATGGAAGTTGACAAGATGGGGCTTGACAGAAGCGATAGGCTTATTCTTATGACAATAATGGAGAAGTTTTCCGGAGGACCGGTAGGTCTTGATACATTAGCAGCCGCGATAGGAGAGGATGCAGGAACTATTGAGGATGTATATGAGCCATATCTTATCCAGAATGGTTTTATAAACAGAACTCCGAAGGGACGTGTCGCCACGCAGCTTTGTTACAAGCATTTTGGAATCGAACAATAAATAAGAAATACAGAAGGTGCTGTCATTGATGGAAGTAATCAAAATTATAGCGCATATTTATACTGATTTTGATGAAAAATTCGGAATACCGAGGCAGAGCGGAATCGTAACTCAGAGCAAAGGACGGATTATATTTGAACCTGAATACCGCAATGTGGATGCGTTGAATGGGATAGAAAGCTATTCGCATCTTTGGCTTATATGGAAGTTCTCAGAGAGCGTGAGGGAGGAATGGAGTCCTACTGTGCGTCCGCCAAGATTAGGAGGCAATAAGCGGGTAGGAGTATTTGCTACACGCTCACCGTTTCGACCTAATCCGATGGGGCTGTCCTGTGTAAAGCTTGAACAGGTAATAACAGACAGCGAAGATGGACCTCTGCTCATAGTATCAGGTGTGGATATGCTTAACGGAACACCGATATATGATATCAAACCATATCTTTCGTATACGGACTCCCATGCAGATGCGGCATGCGGTTTTGCCGATGATGTGAAGGATTACAGTCTTAATGTAGTCATTCCTGAGTCTGTCAGGGGCATGTTAAGTGAAAGCCTGTGTGAAGAGATAAGAGAACTGCTTGCACAGGACCCGAGACCCGGCTATATGCATACGGGACGGAATAATGGCACAGAGCGTGAGTATGGCATGAGCTATGCAGGATATAACATCAGGTTCACGGTGAGCGAAGGAGTGCTTACTGTGCTTTCGTGTATAAAAAAATAAGAGCAGAAGATAAATACCGGCATACGAGAAAATAATTTTTATTGTATGCCGGTTGTTTATGTGCTATACTTATATGTGTATAATTATGTCTTTGTACCTATTTGATATTATGCAAAAAGCATATACGGTACGATATGGATAAGGAGTTGACAGTATGCCAGCGAAAAACGAAGCGGATGTTGTTATTGGCGGTAAGGTTATTACACTTAGCGGGTACGAGAGCCGCGAGTACATACAGAGAGTAGCCTCATATCTTGATAACAAATTAAATGAATATAAGAAAAAAGAATCCTATAGCAAAATGCCTGTTGAATTTAAGAATATTTTAATTCAGCTTGATATTGCCGATGAATATTTTAAGGCTAAGAGCATGGCGGATACGCTTGAGGGTGATTTAGAGAGCAAGGATAATGAAATCTATGATTTGAAGCATCAGTTAATTGAGCTGCAGAGTAAGTATGACAATATGCAGCTTCAATATGCTGAGCTTGACAATAGACAAAAAGAATCACAGAATGAACTGACTGAATTGAGCAGTAAGAATGCGCAGTTTAATGATAAGCTTGATAAGATTATTGACGAGAACTCCGAGCTTGTCAAGAAAAATGAAGAGCTTCAGGATGACAATGCGAAGCTTCGGGATGAGAATTCTGTTTTCTCGAAAGAAAATGAGGAGTTTGACAGCAGATATACCGAACTTCAGAACAAGAATGAAGAGCTTGACAAAAAAAATACTGAATTAAGTAATACAAATACCGAACTTAGTAATAAGAATGAAGAACTTAACAAGAAGAACACAGAGTTAGAAAATGCCAACACAGAACTAAGCGGAAAGTATACCGAGCTAGGTGAGAAAAACGCAGAGCTAAGCCGTAAGATTGCCGAGCTTGAAAATAAAAATACAGAATTAACTGGTAAAAATGCAGAGCTTGGAAGCAAGAATACAGAACTCAATAATAAGAATATGCAGTTAAGCAGCAGTAATGCAGAACTAAGCCGCAAGATTACAGAGCTAAATAACAAGAGCAGTGAGCTTGGAAGTAGAAGCACAGAGCTTAGCAATAAGAATGCAGAGCTGGAAAATCGCAATGTGGAGCTTAGCAATAAGAATACTGAGCTTGATAGTCAAAACGCAAAATTAAGTAGTACGAATACCGAGCTTAGTAATAAGAATGAAGAACTTAACAAGAAGAACACAGAGTTAAGCAATGCCAATGCAGAACTAAGCGGAAAGCATACCGAGCTAGGTGAGAAAAACGCAGAGTTAAGCCGTAAGATTACCGAGCTTGAAAATAAAAATACAGAGCTTGGAAACAAGAATACGGAACTGAATAATAAGAATATGCAGTTAAGCAGCAGCAACGCAGAACTAAGCCGCAAGATTACCGAGTTAAATAACAAGAGCAGTGAGCTTGGAAGCAGAAGCACAGAACTTAGCAATAAGAATGCAGAGCTGGAAAATCGTAAGGCAGAGCTTGGAAGCCAGAATGCAAAGCTTAGCAGTACAAATGCAGAGCTTAGCAATAAAAATGCTGAACTTAGCAGAAAAAATACTGAGTTAAGTAATACAAATACAGAGCTTAACAGGAAGAATGCTGAGTTAAGCAGCAGTAACGTAGAACTGAGCCATAAGATTGCCGAGTTAAACAACAAGAATAACGAGCTTAGTAATAAGAATGCAGAACTTAGCAGGAAGAACACTGAGTTAAGCAATGTCAACACGGAACTTAGCGGAAAACACACTGAGCTGGGTGGCAGAAACGCAGAGTTGAGCCGTAAGATTACCGAGCTTGAAGATAAAAATACGGAATTATCTAATAAAAATACCGAGCTAGGTAGCAAAAATACAGAACTCAATAATAAGAATATGCAGTTAAGCAGCAGTAACACCGAGCTGAGCCGCAAGGTTACCGAGCTAAATAACAAGAGCAGTGAACTTGGAAGCAGGAGCACAGAACTTAGCAATAAGAATGCAGAGTTGGAAAAACGTAATGCTGAGTTTAGCAATAAGAATGCAGAACTTAGCAGGAAGAACACCGAGCTTGGAGACAGAAATACAGAATTAAGCAACACAAATGCAGAATTGAGCAGAAAGAACGCTGAGTTAAGTGACGCTAACACAGAACTTAGTACACAAAATGCCGAGCTTAGTAATAAGAATGAAGAAGTCATAAGGTTGAATGATGAACTCAGGGAAATGAATGTAGAGCTTAATGAATGCAATGAGAAGCTTCAACGTGAAAAGTCTGATGTGGGACATGATGACGAAGAACTTCGCAGAGAGAATGCACAGCTTCATGATATGAATGATAAACAGGCAGAGAAGATTGCGCAGCTTAACAGAGATATTGGGCTTTATGAGGATATGATTATCAACTTGGAAGAAAAGGAAAAACAGACTAATTGATTATCGGGGGATTTCTATAATGGAGTCCCCTTTTTCTAATAATGTAAGTAGGATTAAGGTGATATAATGATTAGTGATAAAACTAAAAGGGAGATTTTATCTCCGGCAGGCACATATGAATGCTTCAGGGCAGCTATAAATGCCGGCGCGGATGCCGTGTATCTCGGAGGAAGCATGTTCGGAGCACGTGCATTTGCTGGAAATTTTGACAACGAAGAGCTTATAAAGGCAATAAGAACAGCTCATTTGTACGGAAGGAAGGTTTACCTTACGGTAAATACACTGCTTAGAAATGACGAATTAGAGAAGCTCGTTGAATATATAAGACCATATTACGAGGAGGGGCTTGATGCCGTTATAGTTCAGGATTATGGCGTGTTTGCAATTCTCAGGGATAATTTTCCGGGACTTGATCTTCATGCCAGCACACAGATGACAATTACGGGAAAAAACGGTGCACAGCTTCTGAAAAAAATGGGAGCATCAAGAGTAGTTACCGCAAGGGAGCTTTCGGCAGAAGAGATAAAGGACATACATGATAATGTGGATATTGAGATAGAGAGCTTTGTACATGGAGCACTCTGTTATTGCTATTCAGGTCAATGCCTTTTGAGCAGTATGATAGGCGGCAGAAGCGGAAATCGTGGACGATGTGCACAGCCATGCAGATTAACTTACAGTATGAACGGAATAAAAGACAAGTACCTGTTAAGTCCTAAGGATATGTGTACCGTCGAAGCGATACCTGATATCTTGGATGCGGGAGTGTATTCGCTCAAGATTGAGGGCAGAATGAAAAGCCCGGAGTATGTTGCAGGTGTCACATACGCTTACAGAAAATATGTCGATATGTATCTTGAAAAAGGGCGTGACGGATTCAAGGTGGATGCACATGATATCACGCAGCTAATGGATTTATATAATCGAGGAGGTTTTTGTAAAGGGTATTATTATTCACATAATGATAAAAATATGATGACCTTCAACAGACCGAATCATCAGGGGATTGTTGTCGGAACAGTGAAGAACGGAGAAATTCTGCTTTCAGAGGAAATAAATGCGGGTGATGTTCTTGAATTTGCAGATGGAAGTGAGTATACAGTTCCGGCAGGAAAGAAAAATGGACGCTTTGCATTGCCGAAGGGAGCAATAAGAAATACGCAAAACGGTACGTCTGTGTATAGGACAAGGAACAATGCTCTTTTGGCAGAAATCAGGGAGAAATATATTGATAAAGATATCAAGCTTGGCTTGAAAATGAATATATGTTTAAAAGAAGGCGAGAGGGCATTTCTTAAGGTACAGTCAGATGACAAAGCAACAGTTGTTTATGGTGACATACTTGAAAAGTCCGAAAAACATCCTGCGACAAGAGCCGATGTCATAAAGCAGTTAAAGAAGCTTGGCGGTACTGCTTTTATGTGCGATGATGCCGATATCACAGTCGAGATAGACGGAGCGCCGTTTGTGCCGGTTAAGCTGTTGAATGATTTGAGAAGAAGTGCTCTTGCAGACATAGAAAATGAAATATTATCCGAAGGCAGAAGAAATATAAAAGTGCCGGATAGAAATGCAGGCGAATGTACACAAAATACAAAAGCCGGCATCAGAAAAACAGAAAAACTGAATATGACTGTTCAGGTGATGAATAAAGAGCAGTTACACGCAGTTCTTGGCAGCATTCAAGCAGTAATGGAAGGTGCATCAGCTATAGATATATCGAGGATATATATATCGACCGAGCTTTCGGGAATAGACGGTGCAATATCAATGAAGAGTATGGTCGATGAATATAATGGGCATATTTCTGACGATAATAGGAGAGTGGAAGTATATCTTGCAATGCCATATATATTCCGTGAAAGGACAGTCAGGCTTTTTGATAAGAAGTCAGAGGATATCAGGGCTGCCGGTTTTGACGGTCTGCTGATAAGAAGCCCGGAAGAGCTGATGTATATAAAAAATAATGGAATGTATGAGCTTTATGGGGGAAGAATTATAATTGATTATAATATGTATACCTACAATAAGGCTGCTGTGGAGGAATATGAGCGCCTCGGAATCAATGGATTTACATTGTCGGAGGAGCTTAACGCAGGTCAGTTAAAGGGACTGTGCCGCTCCGTTGGAAAGTATTCCACCGAAAGATACTCCGATGTAGCTAGAGAGCTTTATCTTGAAAAAATAGCATACGGATATCTGCCTCTTATGGTTACGGCAGGCTGTACATTAAAGTATACATCAAAAGACAAGCCGTGTGGAAGAGCGGGTGTGTACTATTTCACAGACAGAAAAGGAAAGAAGCTTGCGGCGATTAACAGCTGTGGATATTGTTATAATCTGATATTTAACAGCGTTCCTGAATATCTGCTTGATAAGAAGGATGAATTGAAAAACATGGGAGTCAATGCTGTGAGAATTAATTTTACGATAGAAAAAGCCGATGAGGTTGAAGAGATTATCCTGACAGCCGGGGAGAGCATTAAGGATTATACGAGAGGACATTATAACAGAGGAGTAGATTAAGTGATTAATATAGTAACTGCTATATCAAAATATGTATTTATATTGCTTGGAGCGTTTTTCTGCCTTCACGGTTTTTTGGGACATGTTTTTTATAAAAAAAGGCGTGAACGTGGAAAATTGCGAAAAGGAATCGTCCAAATAATAATTGTTTTGTGCATGACAGTGCTTGGAAATGTTGTTCTTTTTATAAACAGGCAGGATTTTCTGTTTATGGTATTTTTATTTATGGAATTGTTTTATTTCTTTTTCCTTCTAAATATTTTTCCGATGATTTACAGAAAATGCAACAGGATTCTGCTCAATGATATGGCATTTCTTATGTGCATCGGCATGATAATGCTCGCAAGGCTTGACACAGATAAGCTTATAAGACAGTATGTGCTTATATGGGCAGGAACATTGATTTTGCTTTTTGTTCCGGTGATAGTTGAGAAGCTTCATTTTTTGATAAAAATGGATATTCTTTATTGCGTCGTTGGGATTATCCTTTTAGGAGTGGTATTTGTTCTTGGAAACACTGTGTATGGAGCTAACCTTTCTATAAGTATCGGAGGATTTTCATTCCAGCCGTCAGAGTTTGTGAAGCTTACATATGTTATGTTTATAGCATGTATGCTCTATAAAGGAAAATCGACATCACGGATAGTGGTAACTTCGGTCTGTGCAGCAATGCATGTGCTTATATTGGCAGCATCAAATGACCTTGGAGCGGCATTGATTTTTTATGTGACATATGTTGTAATGCTGTACGATGCAACCCACAAGCACAGATATCTTGTACTTGGAGGAATATGTGCGGTCGCTGCGGGTGTAGGGGCATATTTTGTGATTTCACATGTGAGGGTGAGAGTTGATGTATGGATTAATCCGTTCAAGTATATTGACGGCAAGGGGTATCAGCTTGTGCAGTCAATATTCGCAATCGGAAATGGCGGATGGTTTGGAACAGGCTTGACAAAGGGACTGCCGGGCTCCATTCCTGTTGTCACGAAGGACTTTATATTTCCTGCGATATCGGAGGAGTTTGGCGGTCTGTTTGGAATAATAATTATCATGGTATGCCTGAATGTGTTTTTTGAAATCATTACGGTGCTGTCCGAAAACAGGGACACCTTTAACAGACAGCTTTTAGGCGGATTTGGAATAATGTATATTTTTCAGTGCTTTCTGAATATTGGCGGAACAATAAATTGTATTCCGAGCACAGGTGTCACACTTCCTTTTGTGAGCTATGGAGGAAGCTCGATTATAAGCTCGATGATAATGATAGCTATTATTCAGGGAGTTGCCGCTAAAAATATGGAGCAGAATGCAATAATCGCTGACGATAACGATGAATCGGATGAAGCTTTTCAGGATGAACAACATGAAAAAGCGCCGGTACAGACAGTGCGTTCACCGAGGATGGTTGTCGGAAGTCTTATTCTTGTTCTTATTATAAGCGGATATTATATATACGAGCTTGCGGCATTTGATACAAGCATACTTGACAATACTTACAACAGAAGGCTTGGCAAGATGCAGGAGCAGACCAAAAGAGGCTCTATATATGCTGCTACAGGTGAGGAGCTTGCTTCAAGCATTGTAAATGCCGATGGAGAAGTTCAAAGAGTATACACTTACGGAAAGCTTTTCTCGCATGTTGTCGGATATACTTATGGTGAAGGGGCAGGACTTGAAGGAGTTCTAAACTACCAGCTTTCAAGAAGCAGTGACACGTTTGATAATAAGCTTCATGCCGAGCTGACCAACCAGAAATATAGAGGCAATTCAGTTGTTACCACACTCGACTACGATATGCAGTATGCTGCAAGCGAAGCACTTGGAATTAACAAGGGTGCAGTTGTCGTCATGGACAGAAATGGTGCGATACTTGCTATGGTGTCGAAGCCGGATTTTAACCCTAATACACTTATGACACAGGGAACGGATTCTAATGCGGATGCGCCATTGCTAAACAGAGCTGTATCAGGAATGTATCCTCCGGGCTCCACGTTCAAGATTCTGACACTGTTGTCATATTACAGGGAATGTAATGCGGATGAACGATTCAAGGATTTTGTATATGAATGCAATGGAGTGTTCACCAAGGATGATATTTCGGTTGCGTGTGTAGGACATACGGCACATGGAAGTGTTGACACTTATGGAGCATTTGCCCATTCATGCAATGGAGCATTTATAACAATGGGACTTGAGACTGATGTAAATACAAGTCTTGAGACGGCAGAGAGATTACTTTTTAATAAAGAGATACACTATCATGACGGATTAGGACCTGTGACCGGTAAATCGCAATACACACTCACTGAAGATTCAGCAGAATGGGAGGTTATACAGACGAGCTTTGGTCAGGGTGCTACGCTTATTACGCCTATTCATAATGCACTTATCATGCAGTCGGTTGCAAATGATGGAGTGTTATATGAACCGTATATTGTGAAAAATATATTAGCTCCGAATGGCAGCAGTGTATATTCATATGACGGAACCGGCGGTGATGAATATTACGGTGAAGTCATGAGTGATGACGAGGCAAAAATGCTTCAGGCTCATTTGAAACAGGTTATCGAGATAAGCTTTTCGCATGTATTTTCAGAGGCTCCATATGAGGTCGCCGGAAAATCGGGAACTGCACAATATGGAACGTCAGGGTATGAACATTCGCTTTTTGTAGGCTTTATATCAGATGATGAGTCTGGGATAATAGTGAGTGTTGTCCTTGAAGGCTTTAATGAAGATGGAACGCCGGACAGATATGCGGTGAATGTTGCGAAGGATATTTTTGATGCATGGTACAATAAAAAATATTGATATTGTTTGAAAACTGGTTTATACTATATTCAAGTCATATGTGACACACCATAATACAGGAGGGATTGCTGTGATACAGGCAACTAGCTGTGGCGGTGTGGTTATATTCAGAGGAAAGATACTTGTTCTGTATAAGAATTTCAAGAACAAGTATGAAGGCTGGGTGCTTCCGAAGGGAACTGTTGAAGAAGGCGAAGATTATAAGGAGACAGCCCTTCGTGAAGTGAAGGAAGAAACAGGAGTATCAGCCCAGATTATCAAGTATGTAGGAAAGAGCCAGTACACTTTTTCAGTGCCGTCAGATGTTGTAGATAAGGAAGTTCATTGGTATCTGATGATGGCAGACAGCTACTACAGTAAGCCACAGAAGGAAGAATTTTTTGAGGATTCCGGCTATTACAAGTTTCATGAAGCGTATCATCTTCTCAAGTTCTCGAATGAGAAACAGATATTAGAGAAGGCATATGCTGAGTATCTTGAGCTTAGAAAAGCTAATCTGTGGGGTAACAAGAAGTATTATTAGTCATATTCGCCACTTATGATGAGCACGTTCCGTATGTAACATTTGTGCATCGGAACAAAAATAGAACCGCCCGTGAACCGGGTGGTTCTATTTAATTATGGGACACAGGGGTCAGACCCCTGTGTCCCAACATTGAAAAAGCCCCAAGTGCCAATAAAACAAGCACTTGGAGCTTAAATAAGTCATGCGGATGGCGGGAGTCGAACCCGCACGATGTCACCATCGGCAGATTTTGAGTCTGCTGCGTCTGCCATTTCGCCACATCCGCGAACTATTACATGATAACAGATATCAGAGAAAAATGCAAATGTTTTTTTTCGATTGTGTGAAAAAATATGGTGTGGTACAATAAAAGCGCAGATTTAGCAGATTATTGATTGAGGATATGTGTTAAGAGGAGTGTTGTCATGTCAGATGATTATAATAGAAAAACAGATGACCGTGCATTTTTGGATTTTGGACCTGATCCTGTGGATAAGGAGCTGTATGATGAACTTGTGACCAAGGAGTTAGATGCTGCCAGGGAACAGAAGAAAGGAAAAGGCAATAGAAGAGATAATGCCTCTTTTTCTGTGAAAGAAAAAGTAAAGTATGGAAAGTCCGCTATAGTAGGACGTAAGATAGCAATAGCTTTTAGTATTGTTGCCGCAATAGCGGTAGTCTATGCAGGAGCAAGCTCGTATATTGCCAATTACTACGGCAGCAACTCGGCAATAAACTATATAAAATATGGCGGCTATCAATTAAATGACAATTATTACAATGAATATGAGGCATTTGACAGCATTGACATAGATATTGAGAATAGTGACGTGAATATTCAGAGCTCATATGACGATAATTTTCATATATCATACAGGTTCTTTACCAAGGATGAGAATGATGTTAAGTGTGGGATTGAGCAAAGAGACGGCAGGAAGATTTTAGTTCTGACAGCTGACGGAAGGACGAATGATAAGCTTGCATGGGACATTTTTAATATGAGCCATGATTATGACGTTGAGCAGTATGTCAGCATAATGGTTCCGGATAAAGATTATGATACGTTTAAGATTCATGCGACTAAGGGATATGTCAGCATTTATGATATAAATGGGCAGATTTCGGATATTGAAATTGAGGCAGAGGATGACAAAGGAAGTGTTGGACTTGACAGTATAAGTGCTGATCATGTCTCCATAACTGCTAAAGGAATACAGACATATATTGACGAGTGTGAGATAGGCAGTGCGGTCATAAAGGTTGAAGATGAGGATGTCAGCATCTATAATTGCAGTTTTGGCAAAATGCTTGATGCAGACTGTGTGAAATCACATCTTATGTTTACAAATATAAGTGTCGATGACGGAGGCAGAATAAAGGCGCAGACTTCCAAAGAGAGTATATATCTGTCACTTTCAGGGAATGCAGATGATTATAGCATTACTGCTGATGCAGGAAAGGATATAGTGTACTGCTATCATTATGATTATTATGAAAAAGGAAAATATGAGGTGGGCGATGGCAGCAGGCAGGTAGAGCTGTACAATACGAATGAATCTATATACATATTCTTTGAGGCGGATGATTAATCCGCCTTTATTTGTTATGGCAGACATCAATCTTCTATTTACTTTTTGGTGTTAGTGTCTTAAAATAGAATAGATGTATTAGAATTTGTTGATTGGGAGGCAGCCGCCGTGGAATGTCAGGAGTTTAGAAAGTCTATACCTGAATTTGTGGACATGAGTCTTAGATATGACAAGATGGCACAGTGCCTTTCACATGTAAGGGGCTGTCCGTCATGCAGGGATGAGCTTGAAATATATTTTATTGTTGAACAGGGAATTAAGGACAATAAGGCTTTTGACGGGCCGTTTGTCCTCAAAAATATAGTTGATGAATGTTTTGCAAAAGCGCAGCACAAAATAAATGTCGGGCGGAGACGCAGAAGACTTCTTGAGCTTATAAAAATACTTATATATATTGTTTTATTTGTTGCTGTGATTGCGTTTGTGACGTACCTTTTATAATGAGGAGGATTTTTTGTTAAATGAAGAAGCTGGTTTTGATAGATGGGCATAGTATACTCAATCGTGCATTTTATGGAGTTCCGGAACTCACTAATTCCGAGGGACTTCACACGAATGCGGTATATGGTTTTTTGAATATCATGTTTAAGATATTAGATGAAGAAAAGCCTGATTATCTCACGGTTGCGTTTGACCTTAGTGCACCTACCTTCAGGCATAAGATGTATAGTGAATACAAAGGAACGCGTAAGCCGATGCCTCATGAGCTTGTCGAGCAGGTTCCTCTTATAAAGGAAGCTCTTACGGCAATGAATATATGTGTTGTCACCAAGGAAGGCTATGAAGCTGATGATATATTAGGAACACTGGCAAAGCGCGCTGAGGCTGACGGAATGATTGTGTCGGTGGTGTCAGGTGACAGGGATTTATTGCAGCTGGCGACAGATAATATCAAGATTCGTATTCCTAAGACGAAGAAAGGAACAACGGAGATTGAGGATTACAATTCGGCACAGGTTGTCGAGGCTTATGGCGTTTCACCTGTAGAGTTTATTGATATGAAGGCACTTATGGGCGATGCATCCGACAATATTCCGGGAGTGCCGGGAATTGGCGAGAAGACGGCAGGCGCTATCATATCAAAATATCATTCCATTGAAAATGCATATGAGCATGTTGACGAGCTTACACCTAATAAAGCGAAGAATAATTTAAAAGAGTTCTATGAGCAGGCAAAATTGAGCAAGGTACTTGCTACTATTAATACAGATACACCGCTTGATTATTCCTTTGACAAAGCAGGGCTTGGAGACATGTTCACCAAGGACGCATACCAGCTCTTTAAGCGCTTGGAATTTAAGTCTGTTCTCTCGCGGTTTGAGAAAAATGCCGACTCATATAATGATGATGAGCTTGAGAAGAATTTTAAGATTGTAGAAGACCTGAATGAAGCGGAAAGAGTATTTGCACTATGTGAAAGCAGTGATGCTGCTGGCGTATTTGCGGTGCCGGCTAAAGACGGAAGTCTTTTTGCGGCAGCACTCAGTATGTCATTAGAGAATAATGGTAGTGAAGCAGCAAAAGAGAATGTTAAAGAGATGACAGTATATATTCCTGTTGGCGGTTTTATGACAGCAGAATATATAGCTGACAAGGTATCACATCTTGCTAAAAAACTTCACGCCGATGGAAAGCACATCTGCTTTATCAATTTGAAGGAACAGCTTAGCATGCTTAACATTGCGGAGGAGGATAATGCTGAGGATGCGGCTCTTATGGCATATTTACTTAATCCTCTAAAGGACGCTTACCGGTACGATGATATCGCAAGAGATTTTCTTGGCATGCTTATAAAGTCAAGGGCAGATATCTTAGGAAAAGCCGATTACGAAGATTCACAAAAGACATATATATGTGCATGTTATAATGCATACACTGCTGCAAAAGCATATAATGTACTTATGGGAAAGCTTGACAACGAGAATATGTCAGAGCTTTATAATAATATAGAAAAACCTCTTGTATATGCTCTTAAGGAGATGGAAGATAATGGAATTCTTGTTGATAAGAAAGCTCTGATTGCTTATGGAGATATGCTTAAGGAGAAGATTGCTGTTGTTGAAAAGGAAGTATACGAACTTGCCGGAACACAGTTTAATATCAATTCTCCGAAGCAGCTCGGAGAAGTATTGTTCGGACAGATGGGACTTCCCGGAGGAAAAAAGACAAAGACAGGCTATTCGACATCGGCGGATGTCCTTGAAAAGCTTGCGGGTGAGCATCCGGTTGTCAGCAAGGTGCTAGAATACCGCCAGCTTACGAAGCTTAATTCGACATATGCGGATGGACTTTTGCAATATATTTCGGATGATGGAAGAATACATGGGAAGTTCAATCAGACTATCACTGCAACAGGAAGAATAAGCAGTACAGAGCCTAATTTGCAGAATATTCCTATAAGAATGGAGTTAGGAAGCAGAATCAGGCAGGTATTTATTCCAAAGCCGGGCTTTGTTTTTCTTGATGCCGATTATTCACAGATTGAGCTTAGAATACTTGCACATATGTCAGCGGATGAGAATCTTATAGCTGCTTATAACAGTGATGAAGATATTCACAGGATAACAGCATCACAGGTATTTAATACGCCTCTTGCGGAAGTTACAAAGGCGCAGAGAAGCAATGCAAAGGCAGTCAACTTCGGTATCGTGTATGGAATAAGTTCATTTGGACTCAGCCAGGACCTTAGCATATCGAGAAAAGAGGCTGCAAAATATATAGAAAAATATTTTGAGACATATCCTAAAGTACATGAGTTCTTAAATGAGCTTGTAAGCAGCGCTAAGGAAAAAGGTTATTCAGTCACAATGTTTAACAGGAGACGTCCGATTCCGGAACTTACAAGCAGCAATTTCATGCAGAGAAGCTTTGGGGAGAGAGTAGCGATGAATGCGCCGATACAGGGAACTGCTGCGGATATCATAAAGCTTGCGATGATTGGAGTATATCACAAATTGAAGGAGCTCGGACTCAAATCAAGATTGATTTTGCAGGTTCACGATGAACTTCTTATAGAGACAGCAGAGGACGAGGTTGAGCTTGTCAAAAATATATTGGATGAACAGATGAAAAATGCAGCCCGCTTGTCTGTAGCTCTTGTAGTAGATACCAACGAGGGTGCTAACTGGCTGGAGGCACATTAATTTACGATTGGGAATGAGGAATCATATGAGAATTATCGGTGTTACCGGAGGAGTTGGTGCCGGAAAATCGACAGTGTTAAAGATGCTTGAAGAATTGACAAAATGTATAGTTATAAGAACCGATGAAGTTGCAAAAGAGACAACGCTGCCGGGCGGTGCTGCTTATTCACAGATTGTTAAGCTTCTTGGGGATGACATTTTACAGAGCGATGGCTGTATAGACAGAAAGAAGATGGCATCAATTATATTTTCTGACGAGAAACTGTGTGAGAAAGTAGATGCCATCATTCATCCGCTGACGAGAAGCGAGGTTGTAAGGCGGCTTAAGGCGGCTAATGATGCCGGTGTGTATGAGTATGCTTTTATCGAGGCGGCACTGTTGATTGAAGCAGGCTATGACAGCATATGCGAAGAATTCTGGTATATATATGTGCCTGATGAGGAGCGTATAAAGAGACTTATGGCAGACAGAGGCTATTCAAGGGAAAAGTGCATTTCCATAATGAATAACCAACTGCCGGATGAGGAGTTTAGAAAGCATTGCAGATATGTGATTGACAATTCAAAAGACAGCAATAATACTAAAAAACAGCTTGAGAGAATACTTCTCTTGGCTGAAAATAGGACAGGTGGGGAAGATAATGAGTGAGACAGTATTTTGTCCGGATGATTTTGTGTTCGGACTTGATATCGGAACAAGAAATGTTGTTGGCACAGTCGGATATATGAAAAACGGACGTTTTCAGGCGGCAGCCATAGTGTCTAAGGAACATGATACGAGAGCAATGTTAGATGGACAGATACATGACATAGGCAAGGTCGGAGACACGATAAGAATAGTTAAGCACCAGCTTGAGACTATGACAGGCAAGAAGCTTAAGGAAGTATGCATAGCCGCTGCCGGAAGAGTGCTCAGGACAGTTATGGTTCATGAGGATGTCGAATTTGAAGGTGAAGTAAGGGTTGATGCGGAGAATGTATACTCCCTTGAACTTATATCTGTTGAAAAGGCGCATAAGGAACTAAAACAAAAGAATGAAAAATATAAGTTCTACTGTGTCGGATACACGCCTGTAAGATATTTTCTCAATGATTATGCAATCAACAATCTTGAAGGACATAAGGCTGAGAAAATCGGAATAGACCTTTTAGCGACGTTCCTTCCTGAGGAGGTTGTTGACGGACTGTATGCTGCGGTTGATTATGCGGGACTTACAGTCGCAAATCTTACATTAGAGCCTATTGCTGCCATGAATGTAGCAATTCCTGAGCAGTACAGACTTCTCAATATCGGACTTGTCGATGTCGGAGCTGGAACCTCGGATATATGTCTTACGAAGGATGGAAGCATTGTTGCATATGGAATGATACCATCAGCGGGCGATGAGCTTACAGAGATAATAGCTAAGGAATATCTTGTTGACTTTGCATCAGCTGAGAAAATTAAGCTTGCAGCAGGAAAAAAGAAGCCGATTACATACAAAGACATTATGGGAATAACACACAAGCTTGCACCTCATGATGTTCAGATGCTTATAGATGGACAGCTTACAAAGCTTGCAGATGATGTGGCAGATAAGATATGTGAGCTTAACGGAGATAAGCCGGTAAGTGCAGTGTTCGTGGTTGGCGGTGGAGGAAAGTTTCCGGGATTCACCGACAAGATAGCTGACAGGCTTAAGATAAGCAGGGAAAGAGTGGCTGTCCGCGGTGAAGAGGTTCTTACAAGCATAGACTTTGTTACACCGGATGATGTTAAAAAGGATGCCCTTTTAGTGACACCGATAGGTATATGTATCAATTATTATAATCAAAAGAATAATTTTATTTTTGCAACAGTGAACGGAGAGAGAGTCAAGCTGTATGACAATAATCATCTATCGATAGTGGATGCAGTAATGCAGTCGGGAATGCCTAACGACAGCATTTTTCCGAGACGCGGCAGCGAGCTTGTGTTTACGGTTAATGGCAAATCAAGGCTTGTAAGAGGAACTACAGGCGAAGCGGCGGTTATTCTGCTCAATGGGCGTGAGAGTAGCATGAATGCCAGAATAGCGCACAATGACCAGATAGAGATTCATGAGTCTACAGCGGGTGAAGCAGGTCATATCACGATTGGAGAGCTGGATGAGTTTAAGAGCACAGTCAATTTTATTGTAAATGATAAGCTTATTGTCTGTCCGAAGTTTGCTTATGTCGGAGATGAGCTTAAGGGCTCTGACTACAGTATTCAGCCGGGCGATGATATTACGATGGAAAATTACTACACTGTGAAACAGCTGTTTGATTTTATGGATATCAGTACAGATGACAAGGATATTTTTGTCAATAATGAGCATGCATCGGATGATACGATAGTGTATGAGAATTTTAATGTTAAATATTCGGAGTATGGTCCCGATGATTATGTTCCGAGCCAGTCAGAAATAAACGATGCTGTGCGAAGCGGCTATCATGCAAATGGTATACCGTACAGTCAGGCTGCCGATGTGAAAAACGGAGCTGATGATGCAGCAGAAGATGAGGAAAACAAGCCGCAGACAACAATAACAGTCATGGTAAACGATACACCTGTTGAACTTAATGGAAAAAGCAGTTATACATTTGTTGATATTTTCGATTTTTATCCGTTTGACCTTAAAACTGCCGGTGGGACAGAATTAATTACAATGGTAAACGGCGAAAAGGTGACATTCACGACACCGATAGAAACAGGAGATAAAATAGAATTGTATTGGAGATAACAGACAAATGTACAAAAAAGAAGAATTGATTGAGCTTGAAAAGAAATTCGCATCAAGGCATTTCCATGCATTGATACTTTTAATCATTTATCTTATTGTGGAGACATTCCAGAGCTTTTCCATCGGAGCTCCGGCATTTATGAGAGCTGCTATTGTGTGTGTTGTTCTGGCATTTGAACAGGCTTTCAGATCATCGGATTTCTTTAATAATATAAAATTAATTTTTGCGGTGAAATATATTCAGCTGATTACAATGGCTGCACTTGTTATGCATGATGGATACAGGAATTATGAATATGTCATATATTTTCTTATTTACATGTGTATTGCGTTAGAGCAGGGGATTTTCTTCGACCTTACGGATAAAGGTGTTATCGTATTGCATTCCTTAGTCATGAATCTGCCTGTTTTATTGTGGACTGCAATATATCTTTTCGAGTACAGAACACTGACATATGCTATTACTTCGGTCGTGGTCATTGCAGCGTTTATCATGGCAATGTATGCTGCACTTGCGCATATAGGGGCACAGTATGAGTATTTTGAAAATGCCATGCTTGCCAAGGACAGAATGCTAGATAAAGCTATGGATATTAATAATGAGATAATGGAGAAGCAGGAAAAGCTTTTCTATGTAAACGAGCAGCTTGGTTTAAAACGTATAGAGCTTGAGAGTGCCAACCGCAAGATTAATGCTAATAATTTTGAGGTTAACTTTCAGAATGAAATGCTTCATTCATTCACGGAAGCGTTGGATATTGTAAAAATCAATGATTTCTTCTCAAATAAGCTTGTCAATGGTCTTGGTGTGCGGTGTGCCGGGATTCTTAAGGGAAGTGAAGAGGATGAAAAAAGCATATATGACGATTATAAGAAAAGTAATCCGCTGTACGATTCTGAGTCAAAATATAAGCTGTATGGCGAAATGGAAGTTGGAACGGCTCAGCTGCTGCTTGAGATGTTCACAACGCAGCAGTTTATGAGTAAGCTCTCTGATGGACATATCTTCATATGTGAGAATGTCAAGCACACAAAGTTCGAGCAGCTTAAAGGCTGCCATATCTTCTCATTTGCTGCAAAGCTGCTGCTTGTAGATGGAAGAAATGCCGGTGTGTATATAATATGCCATAATGAGCCGGATTTTTTTACGCACAGAGAGACCTTTTTTGATAATATTTTAGCTGAACTGCAGGTAGGACTTAACAATGCTTTCCTGTATTCACAATTTGAAAATTTTGCTAAGAGAGATGGTCTTACCGGATTATATAACAGACGTGTCCTTAATAAATTTATGGAAAAATACAGGCATGCTGATGAGAAGCTTAAGCAGCAGACTGTGTTTGCAGCCATGTTCGATATCGATAATTTCAAATCAATAAATGACAAATATGGGCATCTTTTTGGTGATGCAGCCATTATAGCTGTAGCACAGACGATACAAAAAATTGCGGATGGGCATGGCGGTTCAAGCTACAGATATGGCGGAGAGGAGTTCGTCATTATATTTAACGATAAAACACTTGAAGAAGTCATTGGTGTTGTTGAGAGCATACACAAAGCAATCAAGGAGAGGGAAGTTGTTTTTGGGGGTTATTCAATATATATTAATACAAGCGCAGGTGTGAGCGCATATCCGGAGCTTTGCAGTGACCCGGCTACGGTGATTGATAATGCTGACAAAGCAATGTATGTGTCAAAGACAACAGGAAAAGGAAAAATAACCATTGACGGAAAAGCTTCAAACGTATAACATAAGACGTATATTGTTTTGACAGGAGAAAATTTATGAGAGTTATGACCATTGCCAGCGGAAGCAGCGGCAATTGTATATATGTTGGTGATGACAATACACATATTTTGATAGATACAGGCATCAGCAGGAAAAGAGTTGAGGAAGGACTTAGACTTTTGGATTTATCACTCAATGATATAGATGGGATTCTGGTCACACATGAACACTCTGACCATATTTCAGGACTTGGAGTTGTGGAACGAAAAAGTGCTACGCCGGTATATGCGACATGGGGGACTATTAAAGGAATTCAGAATACGAACCTTGGAAAGTTCCCGGAGGGCATATTTAACACAATAGAATGTGACAGGGAGTTTAAAATAGGGACTTTGAGCGTAAAAGCAGCTGCTACGTCACACGATGCTCTGTCTCCGTGTGCTTTCCGTGTGGAAGCAGGAGATAAGTCATTTGGTCTGGTCACAGATTTAGGAAAGTATGATGATTATATTGTGGACAGATTTGCAGGCGTCAACTGTATGGTGCTTGAAGCTAACCATGATATCAGAATGTTAGAGACAGGTCCTTATCCATATCCTCTTAAGCAGAGAATATTAGGTGAAAAGGGACATTTGTCGAATGAGGCAGCCGGACATCTGATTGACAGATTGTTAGGAAGCCAGGTTCAGGAGATACTTCTAGGGCATTTGAGCAAGGAGAATAATTACCCTGATTTGGCATATGAAACAGTTAAAACTGAGATTGATATGAGCCACAGCGAGTACCGCTCATCGGACTTCAAAATTGAAGTTGCCGGAAGAGACAAGCCAAGCCATATCATTACTCTTTAAAAAACTTAAAATCAGAAAGGGATAACACCATGAACAAGACAATTATTACTGTAGTAGGCAAGGACACTGTAGGCATTATAGCTAAGGTATGTACATATCTTGCAGATAACGGAATCAACATTTTGGACATATCTCAGACGATAGTCCAGGAATATTTTAACATGATGATGATTGTTGATATGCAGAAAGCTGCAAAACCATTTGCAGAGGTTACAGATGATCTTGATAAGCTCGGAGAGGAGATTGGTGTTAAGATAAAGTGCCAGCACGAAGATATATTTACAAAGATGCATAGAATTTAGTGGAATCATAATGTTTTTATAGTATTACCGGTATGCCTTTGATAAAAAATTATAAAAAGTTCAAAATATGAGGAGAAATCTATGATAAACATTTTTGAAGTAAATGAGACCAATAAGATGATTGAGCAGGAAAACCTGGATGTGCGTACAATCACACTTGGCATTAACCTGTTAGACTGTGCGGATGAGGAGCTTTCTGTTACGAATGAGAAGATATATAATAAGATAACAACAGTTGCAAAGGATCTTGTAAAGGTTGGGAAAGATATAGAGAGAGATTTTGGTATTCCTATTGTAAATAAGAGAATATCAATCACACCTGTTGCACTTGTAGGTGCTGCCTGCTGCAAGACACCTGAGGATTATGTAACTATTGCAAAGACACTTGATAAGGCTGCTCATGAAGTCGGTGTTAATTTTATCGGAGGATATTCCGCTATAGTGAGCAAAGGAATGACAAAGAGTGATGAGCTTTTGATACGTTCAATTCCGCAGGCACTTGCCTCAACAGAGCTTATATGCAGTTCTGTGAATGTAGGTTCGACAAAGACAGGTATCAACATGGATGCAGTGCGCCTTATGGGAGAGATTGTAAAAGAAACAGCCGAAGCTACCAAGGAGAGAGATTCTCTTGGATGCGCTAAGCTTGTTGTGCTTTGCAATGCACCGGATGATAATCCTTTTATGGCAGGGGCTTTCCACGGTGTTTCGGAGGACGATGCCATTATAAATGTAGGTGTAAGCGGACCGGGTGTTGTAAAGCATGTCCTTGAGCAGGTAAGAGGTGAGAGCTTCGAGGTTCTCTGCGAGACGATTAAAAAGACTGCATTTAAGATTACTAGGGTAGGACAGCTTGTTGCACAGGAAGCATCTAAGCGTCTTGGAATTCCTTTTGGTATTATAGACCTTTCGTTGGCACCGACTCCGGCAATAGGTGATTCTGTCGCTGATATTTTGCAGGAGATAGGACTTGAGCGTGCAGGAGCTCCGGGTACGACAGCAGCACTTGCACTTTTAAATGATCAGGTGAAAAAGGGCGGAGTCATGGCTTCATCCTATGTCGGAGGACTTAGCGGTGCGTTCATACCGGTGAGTGAAGATCAGGGTATGATAGATTCAGTACTTGCAGGAGCACTCACAATAGAGAAGCTTGAGGCGATGACATGCGTATGCTCAGTCGGTCTTGATATGATAGCGGTTCCGGGAGATACTAAAGCTAGTACGATATCCGGAATTATAGCGGACGAAGCTGCTATCGGAATGGTTAACCAGAAGACAACAGCAGTGCGTATTATACCTGTTATAGGAAAGAGCGTAGGCGAAACGGTTGAGTTTGGAGGATTGCTTGGATATGCACCTATTATGCCGGTTAACTCTTTTGACTGTTCTGCATTTGTAGGTCGTGCCGGAAGAATACCGGCTCCTATTCACAGCTTTAAGAACTAATAAAAAATAACCATTGGGGACACATCTTAGAGATAAAAATGTCCCGGATGGTGCGAGGTAAGACATGAATTCGAAGGAAATTGCAGAGATAAAAAAGACATTCAAAGAGGATAGAAGTTCGATTTCGCGCATATGCGGATGCTATGTGGACGGCGAGAAGAACAAAGTGACGGAGTTTAAGGAGGCGTTTCTGGCACTTCCGGAGGAAGACCTATTTAAATATTTTTCAATATTTAAAAAGAGCTTTTCGGGAAGTCTTGGAAAGAATCTTCTTAATATGGAATTTCCGCTTGAGGAGGAGCTTGAAGGCGGGAAGTATGCTCTCTTGATGAAGCTTCGTGAGACGGAGCTTAAGGATGATGAAGTTCTTCATGCATTTTATGACAGGGTCATTGAAAATTATGATACTGTTGACAACTATCTTATACTTCTCATACATCAGGCATATGATATACCGGGAAAGACATCGGACAATATCGAGATGGAGGATGCATCTGATGAAGTGTATTCGCATATACTTTGCTGTATATGCCCTGTGTCTCTCACGAAAGCAGGACTGTCATATTTCGCTTCGGAAGGATGCTTTAGAAATCGTGTGAGAGACTGGGTTGTCGGTATGCCGAATGTAGGATTTTTATTCCCGGCATTCAATGACAGAAGCACTGATATACATAGTCTCCTTTATTATACAGCGAAGCCCGAAGAGCTGAGGCTTGATTTTGCTGAGCCTGTACTTGGCTGCAATATTCCTATGTCGGCAGGGAATCAGAGAGATACATTCAACAGTGTCCTTGAGGAGGCGCTCGGCGATGAGTGTGATTTCGATGTTGTAAAAAATATTCATGAAATAATTAACAATAAAATCGAGGAAACAAAAGAAGAGTTAGAGCCGCTTGCACTCAACAAGCAGGAAGTAAAGCAGATACTTTCCGACAGCGGAGTCGAAAATGAACTTCTTGACCGTTTTGAAAAGTGTTACGATAGTCAGGCAGGTGAGCAGACACCGCTTCAGGCGACTAATATTGTCGAGACAAGAAAGTTCGAGATAAAATCTCCTGCGGTTGTTGTCAAAGTAAAACCCGACAGAACAGATCTTGTCGACACAAGGATAATCGATGGCGTACCATATCTTACAATAAGAATTGAGGATACGGTTGAAGTTAACGGTATTCCGGTGAATTTTCCGGGAGCCTGTATGTCTGAACAGGATGATGCTGACAGTATGCAGGAATAATTACTAAATATCAAAATTAACCAGCATATAAATTCTATGCCGTGGAACGATAAACATTAGGAAGGCTTTAAAAAGAGCTTTCTTAATGCTTATTCTATTCTATGGAAAGTGAGGTACGCAGCATGGATTTTAACGAAATGCCGATAGACAGCATGACAGGAATCGGCGCTTATCCGTTCGGCTTTATGGAGGCTCTGGCAATGGATGAGCGGCTTATGACAGGATATAACGGACTTACGGAAGCGCAGAAGGAGGATCTGATATTCAGATACAGGGATGCCGAGAGCGATGATGCAAGAAAACAGCTTTTAAGCATGCTTACGTCCGGGGAAAATCGATTCTTTTAACATTAGTCCTGAACTCATCCGGTATTGTATAATGAAATTTGTCCTTTATAACCGATGCGTAGATATCGGATGAAAGAATGTCGTAATGTATGAGCCGGAGTGCATTGTCATCTAATAGAGGCATTGATTTGCCAAGGCTGTTGATAAGAGTTATATCGCAGCCTTTTTTTATTTCAGAGATGAAACGCTGCCCGGATGGAGAAAGCGCAAGTATGCGCGCATAAGGGAGCATGCCTTCGTTCAGATAATTTACCGCATTTTGGTGTGCCTCGTTGGTATATCCGGTGAGAAGGTGAAGCATTGCGCGTTTGATACGTGCGGCGGTCATCTCTTTTGTCTTTATGCCTAAAATAAATTCCTCATAATTTCCTGCGAATAAAGAATTGCCTTCTTTGTCAAGCATACGTCTTATGCGGTTGGCAAGTGCAGGAGTAAAATCGCAGAAGTTCTCCAGATTGCTGCGGTTCATCAGAACAGAATAGTATATAAGCATGGACATGTCATCGTTAAATATCGGAAAGGTTTTGTTGTAACAGGAAAGCATTATGCCGGCACTTGAGGACGGAAGAGTCTCAAAAAGGAATGAGTCAAGCTCAGACGAGCTATCGGTATCAGGATCGCTTGAGAAAGAATTGACAATATTCTCCGCTTTTGCCCTGAAAGCAGATGCGGATATATACCCCTTCTTTTTTGAATAGTCCTTGTCATTGTAACCGGAACCGACACGCTGTATCGCTATAGGCTTTGTATCCGATGAAAATTTCTTCAATGCTTTTATATATTCTATGGCAAGAGTGTTATTCGGAGTGAATATTCCTTCGCAGCCGCCGCAGCTTATATATGCCTGCTCGCGTGCAGCAGGAAAAGACATGCCTGATAAAAGGCATGAGTTGAGCCTGCTTTTGAATTCTTCGGGTTCGTTAATAAGTATATCCGCTGCGGATGAGAGAACGGATATGTCGTTATTTTCTGCACCGAATACAAGAAAATCTATCTTTTTTAATGAATTTAATAATGAAACTGCACCGGATGCAAAAAATTCTGCACTTGATGTAGCGAAAGCGAAAGGAAGCTCAAAAACTATATCAGCACCGCAGCTTATCGCCGCCGCCGCCCGTGTATGCTTTGGAGCAATGGCAATGTCGCCGCGCTGTGTAAAATATCCGCTGAGTACTACAACGATGCAGTCCGCATTGGTGATGCGTTTTGCTTCCTGTATTATATATTCATGACCGGAGTGGAGCGGGTTAAATTCCGCTATAATGGCTGTTGTTATCATATTTCCCCATATTCTCAGATTAAATATCAGTTATTTATATAAGACTGACTATTTTATCAGATGTTTTAATAAAAATTATCTATATTATTATAGCCTGAATTTAGGAAAAAGTAAAACATATATATGAATCTGCTGTATCCGGTTCAGTATCTGTTGTAAATGGTTATTATTATTTTAAAAAGACATTGATTATTGCTTTTATTATGATAAAATATATATGTTTTCCGGGATTCGGGTGTCAGAACATGTTATACACTCTTAACATAAATCAGCATGTTTTGACATTTGAATCTTTTTAGGTAAATAATAATTGAATTAAACTATATAAAAAATGAGGATTGAATATGGAAGAAAAAAACAGAAAATTAAATAAAAAGACAATATATACAGTCATTGGCATTGCAGCGTTAACGGTTGCACTTGTCTGTGCTATGATACTTGGTGTAAAACAGTACAGGCTGTGGAAATCACAGCAGATGTATGAAAAGCTTGCACAGAGTACAACAGCGCAGGAAGTGACTTCGACAGAGGAATTGCAGTCAGAGGAAGGAACAACGCAGGCTCTTGAAGGCTACAAAAAAGAGGCGGTGCGTCTGATGACAAAATATGCTATAGAGGTACCTGAGAAAAATATAGATTTTGATGCGATGCATAGAGAAATATCAGAGGATATTTATGCATGGATATACATACCTAACACGCATATAGATTATCCTGTTTTTCAGCATCCCACAGACAACAGCTATTATCTTGAACACAATATAGATGGCAGCGAAGGGTATCCGGGATGTATTTATACGGAAAATTACAATGCCAAAGATTTCTCTGACCCTCATACGGTTATATATGGGCATAACATGCGTGATACAACAATGTTTTCGGATCTGCATTTATATGAAGATGAAGAGTTCTTTGAAAACAACAGATATGTATATATATACACGGAAGATATGGTCTATGTATATAAGATATTTGCCGCTTATCAGACGAATAATGCACATCAGCTTCTTAATTATGATTTTTCAAATAAGAATACAGTTAAATCGTATCTTGAGAACACGGCTTCGCGTATGGAGGAACCGAAAGTGTATGATGAGGATACAGTGTTCTCGGAGGATGACCAGATACTTACATTATCTACATGTGTTATGAAGGAAAGACAGTTCCACTTGAGATATCTTGTGCAGTCATTGAGATTGAAATAGAATATTTAGATTGTATTTAATTTAAAACATATTCTTTTTTTCTTGATTTTAGAAAAATATTCTTGTATACAATAAACATAAGGAGTATAATGATATTATCAATGGACTTTTAATATTAAGTCGAATTACATACAGAAAGGAGTCATTTTATTATGGCATTTATTGATGAAATTAAGAAAAAGGCAAGAGCAGTGAAGAAGACAATCGTACTTCCTGAGTCAATGGACAGAAGAACATGGGAGGCAGTTGAGACAGTTCTTAAGGAAGATATCGCTAATGTAGTAGTGCTTGGCACACCTGAGGAGGTTGAGACTAACAGCAAGGGTCTTGAAGTTTCAGGTGCCACTGTTATCAATCCTAATACCTCAGATAAGCTTGATGAGTATGTTGATGCTTTAGTAGAGCTTAGAAAGAATAAGGGTATGACTCCTGAGGAAGCTAGAAGACTTCTCACTACAGATTATATGTTCTATGCTTGTATGATGTTAAAGAGCGGTGCAGCAGATGGTGTTGTATCAGGTGCATGCCATTCTACAGCTAACACATTAAGACCTGCTCTTCAGATAGTTAAGACTAAGCCGGGTTCTAAGATTGCTTCTGCGTTCTTCGTAATTGATGTTCCTAACTGTGAGTACGGTGAGAACGGTACATTCGTATTCGGAGACTGCGGTCTTAACCAGAACCCTAATCCTGAGGAGCTTGCGGTTATCGCTGTTTCTTCAGCAGAGAGCTTCAAGTTCTTAGTAGGTGCAGAGCCTAAGGTTGCAATGCTAAGCCACTCCTCAAAGGGCAGCGCTAAGCATGCTGATGTTGACAAGGTAGTAGAGGCTACGAGAATTGCCAAAGAGCTTGCTCCAGAGCTTAAGCTTGACGGAGAGCTTCAGACAGATGCAGCTATAGTTCCTTCTGTTGGTGCTTCTAAGGCTCCGGGCAGCGATGTTGCAGGACAGGCCAACGTACTTATCTTCCCTGACCTTGATGCAGGTAACATTGGTTACAAGCTTGTTCAGAGACTTGCAAAGGCAGAGGCTTACGGCCCAATGCTTCAGGGTATTGCAAAGCCTGTTAATGACCTTTCAAGAGGATGTTCAGCAAGCGATATCGTAGGTGTTGTTGCTATCACAGCTGTACAGGCACAGATGCAGTAGTATGTAATTTGTTTTACATGATACATATATAGGTAATTGTCGATGCGTCGGCAGTTACCTATAATTATGCTATAGACATAACGTATAATTAAGAGAATATTTTTGGAGGATTTATTAATGAAGATTTTAGTTTTAAACTGTGGAAGCTCATCACTTAAGTATCAGTTATTCGATATGGATACACAGGACGTTCTCGCTAAGGGTCTTGTTGAGAGAATCGGTATCGAGGGTTCTAAGCTCACACATAAGCCTGCCGGAAAGGATAGTGCAGTAATCGAGCAGCCAATGCCGGATCACAATGTAGCAGTTAAGCTTGTTCTTGATATGCTCGTAGATCCTGTTCATGGTGTGATTTCAGATGTTAAGGAAATCGGTGCTGTAGGACACAGAGTACTTCATGCAGGACAGAAGTACTGCACATCTGTTATTGTTAATGAAGATGTCAAGGCAGTTATCCGTGAGTGCTTCGACCTTGGACCTTTACATAACCCGGCTAACCTTATCGGTATCGAGGCTGCTGAGGCTGCTATGCCTGGTACACCTAATGTCGCTGTCTGGGATACTGCATTCCATCAGACAATGCCGGAGAAGGCTTATATGTATGCTATTCCTCATGAGTACTATGAGAAGTATGGCATCCGTAAGTATGGATTCCACGGAACAAGCCATGCATTCGTGTCTAAGAGAGCTATAGAGTTCGGCAGCCTTGATCCTGATAACTCTAAGGTTATCGTATGCCATCTTGGAAATGGTGGTTCACTTTCAGCTGTTGTCAATGGCAAGTGTGTAGATACAAGCATGGGTCTTACACCGCTTGAAGGTCTTATCATGGGAACAAGAAGTGGTGACATTGATCCTTCTGTTATCCAGTTCATCGCTAATAAGGAAGGCAAGGACATCAATGAGATGATTAACATGCTCAACAAGAAGTCAGGCGTTCTCGGTATGAGCGGCGTTTCAAGTGATTTCCGTGATGTCCAGAAGGCTGCTGATGAAGGCAACCATAATGCTGAGGTAGCTCTTGAGGCATTCAAGTACAGAGTAATCAAGTATATCGGTGCTTACACAGCAGCTATGGATGGTGTTGATGCCATCGTATTTACAGCAGGTGTCGGCGAGAACGATAAGAAGACAAGAAAAGATATCTGCAGCGCTCTTACATTCCTTGGTATCAAGATTGATGATGCGGCTAATGACAAGAGAGGCGAGGAAGTAGTTATATCTACTCCTGATTCAAAGGTCAAGGTTATGGTTATACCTACTAACGAGGAGTTAAAGATTGCCCAGGAGACATTAGAGTTAGTAAAGTGATTATTACGATGTCCGCTTGACATTGAAAATGTCAATAAAAAATAGTTGACAAATCTGTTCGCAGTAGATATAATAATCTGCGTGTGATTAAAAGAAGAGGTTTTTATGCTGATTGATTTGTACGGAGTTCTTTCTCACGAAGGAGAAGTTAAGAGACTTGCAGCACCTATTGAAGCTGAGAGCTTCAGCTCTAAGATGGGTGAGTTTGCATTTGTAAAGAAACAGGACATTGAACTTACCTTTACTAATGTCGGAGGGAAGAAGATAGAGGCTGCTTCACATCTTGATGTGACACTCAATATTCCATGCGACAGGTGCTTAACGGATGTTCCTTGGCAGATATCGGTAGATTCTACCAGAGAACTTAATTTTGGTGAAGAGTCACCGGATGCAGATGAGACATTGAAGGACATGCCTTTCATAGATGGCACTGAATTTGATGTTGAGAAGTATGCATATAGTGAGATTTTAGAGAATTTTCCGATGAAGGTTCTGTGTAAAACAGACTGCAAGGGAATCTGTAACGTATGCGGCATGAATCT
>ULWV01067161.1_pt1 | contig 41693 bp, 76 predicted proteins | sample 1960651 | NCBI WGS metagenome assembly ULWV01 (sample SAMEA4835820, study PRJEB28245) | human gut metagenome | biome: gut microbiome; material: fecal sample | place: Denmark | collected 2008
GTGAATATCACCCTGAACATTATTTATTAAATAAAAAGGAACCAATGGCAATTGGTCCATTAGATTTACAAGCATATCTTTTTGAACACAAAGCTCAACAAGGAAATGCTATGAAAGCTGCAAAACAAGTTATTTTAGATGTTTCAAAAGAGTTCGAAAAATGGACTGGTAGACATTATGATTTATTTGAAGAATATAAATTAGATGATGCAGAAATTGCAATTGTTTGTATGAACTCAACTGCTGGTACAACAAAAGCTGTTGTTGATAAATTAAGAGAGCAAGGTGTTAAAGCTGGTTTATTAAAAATCAGAGTTTACAGACCATTCCCTGGTGAAGAAGTTGCAAAAGCATTATCACATTTAAAAGCTGTTGCAGTATTAGATAAATCTGATTCTTTAAATGCTATTGGTGGAGCTTTATTTGAAGATGTTGTTTCTAGCATGTATGTTGCAAAACAAAATGTTCCAGTTGTTAATTATGTTTATGGAATTGGTGGTAGAGACACAACAGAAAAAGAAATCAATTCAGTTTATACAGATTTAGCTGAAATTGCTAAAGACGAAAAAGTTGAAAATCCTTATAGATATTTAGGTTTACGTTCAAATATGAAAGGGGGTAAATAATTATGGCATATAATGTTAAAGAAATAGTTGCAAACAAGCCTTCAAGATTTACAGAAGGTCATAGAATGTGTGCCGGATGTGGAGCACCTGTTGTTGCAAGACACATTTTAAGAGCACTAAAAGAAGAAGACCACGCAGTAATATCAACTGCAACTGGATGTATGGAAGTATCAACATTTATTTACCCATACACAGCTTGGACAGATTCATTTATCCATACAGCATTTGAATGCACATCTGCTACTTTATCAGGAGTAGAAGCCGCATACAAATCACTTAAAAAACAAGGAAAATTACCAGAAGATGAACACACAAAATTCATCGCATTTGGTGGAGATGGTGGAACTTATGACATTGGTTTACAATCACTATCAGGTGCAATGGAAAGAGGTCATGACATGTTATATGTATGTTATGACAATGGTGCATACATGAACACAGGTATCCAACGTTCATCTGCAACACCAAAATTTGCAGACACAACTACATCACCTGCTGGAAAAGTTATCCCTGGTAAAATGCAATCAAGAAAAGATTTAACAAAAATAATGGTAGGACATCACTTACCATATGTTGCACAATCAATTGCAGTAAATAATATGAAAGATTTATATGAAAAAGCTGAAAAGGCAATTTATACAGAAGGTCCAACATTTTTAAATGTTATGGCTCCATGCCCTAGAGGTTGGGGATATGCAACAGAAGATTTAATGAAAATTAATAAATTAGCTGTTGAAACTTGCTATTGGCCTTTATATGAAGTTGTTGACGGTGTTTATCATATTTCTTATAAGCCTGCTAAAAAACTTCCTATTGAAGAATTCTTGAAACCTCAAAAGAGATTTAAGCATATGTTTAAACCTGGTAATGAGTGGATGATTGAAGAATTCCAAAAAGAGGTTGATGCAAGATGGCAAGAACTTTTAAATTTGGAAGAAATTACAAATAGATAAAAATTTCGGGATTTGGGGACGGGTCTTCAATCCCGATTTTTTATTTTAATTTATTTTTAAGATATCCTATTCTATTTTTTCCTATTTCCAATACTTCTGCAATCTGTTTATCATTTAAATTAGTCTTATTTTCTAATTCAAAAATAAGATTTATTAATAAATTATTTTCCTTTGTTATAATCTACATATGATGAATATTTATAGTCTGCTAATTTCTCAATTAATTTAGCTTTGTAAGGATTAAAATGTATATATGCTAATACATTATATAAATGGCTTTCATCTTTTATTTGTTCACATTTATATCTGTCTCTAAAAACATACACTACTCTATTTTCTACTTTATTATAGATTTGTGCAAATGTTTGATTTATTTCATGCATCCAATTTGAAACATCTTCTATCTTTTCATATCTAATTAAAAGATGTGCATGATTTTCCATAATCGCAAATGCTAGTAAATATATATTATAATAATCTAATTATATGGATAATTTTTCCGATTTTAATATACTAATGAATAAATTTAGAATTAAATTTTTTAACTAAACTTTTAAAATAATTTATTTTTAAGTTTAACTAATCATAAACTTAATTATTTGATAAAAAATATAATTAATATATTTTTCGGGATTGGAGACCCGTCCCCCAATCCCGAAATTTTTATTCTTCCTCTGGTGCCTCAACTGGGCAACAATAATTAACGAACATTACAATTATTCCAATTAAAACCTGCTTTTACACCTTCTTTATAAATTTCAATGAATTTTTTCTTAAAAAATACTCTTTCGACAATATTTAATCTTTTTAACACAATATCTTCTGTTTTTCTCATATACAATCCCTCTCTTTCGTAAAAATAATTTTTATTTAAGAGATTATACTTGTTATAAATTATACCCTTTCCATCATTTTTTGTAAATATTTTTCTTTGATTTTCGTTTACTATTTCATTTTTTACTACATCTTTCATAGCTTAAACCTTCTTTCATATAAAAATTTGACATTTCATACTTAAGAAGTTATACTGTATATGTACTTATTTTTAAGTATGAATTTGTGGTTAGAAGAAGATAAAAGATTGCCGTCAACTATCTTCTTCTTTCTTATTTTATATGAATGAAAAATAATGTCAAGTTTTCCAATCTCGTTTTCGACAAAAAAGTCCGCAAAGTCAATAACTGTGCGGAAAAATTTTTTTATTTTTTATATATCCATATTTAATTCTCTTAAAACCTTAGCTCTTAAATAATTCCAGTTCAGTTTTGAAATATATTGCATAGACATACTACTTAGTAAACAATTTTCTTTTGCAAATTTATTCCACTCTTGTGTAGACGGAAATCGTTCTAACTGTTGTGTTACGATTTTCAGTTGCTTATATGACTGTTCATAATATACTTTCATTTCGCTATCAGCAGGATAGCTTATTCTTTGTATATTATTATAATATTCGTTTATTAACTTATCCATTTCATCGCTTATTTTTCTTGTTTCTTCTGCATTTACTCCGTGTTTTTTGATGCTTTTATGCAATTTATTTCTTAAACTCTTTATTCTCTTTACATTATCTTGTTGCATCTTTTCCCTCGCTTTTTCTTTTTAAGCCAATAATTTTCTTTATTTTATTCTTCAAAATTATTAAACGATTGTCTGGAATTATTATAAACATTTCTTTTAAAAATTCAAACTCATTCTTACTATGCTTTTGCAATATTTCTAATGTATTTTCTGTTATTTCATGAGAACACAAAGTAAATGCACTGAATAAATAATTTTTATGAGCATATTCGTCCCATTCTTCTCTTGTCACATACGGATTCTTTTTTATATATTTTATAAATTCTTTTTTACTTTTTTCATAATAATTAATCATGTTTATATTATATACATTCTCAAAAAAATTATACACAAAAAGAAAAGCCCCAAACGGGACTTAAATTATGCAACTTCTTTCAGTATTTCTGTAAGTATACTTTCATAACTTCTTTTTGATATAAATTGTAAACTCTGTATACTTAATAAATTGAATCTCTTTGCTAATTCTGTATATTGCTTTCTTGTTAATCTTATTTTTAAATATTTTATCATTTGTAGTGATTTGTTATATGCTTCGTTCATATCATCACCTCATCTGTATTATAACATATTATGTTAATTATGTGTGTCGAACGGTGTCGAAGATTTTACATTATTTTACAAAGTTATCCACAGCTTCGAATATTTTTTCCACAGTCATTGCAAAATTATCCACAGAATTTTCGACATTTTATTGACAATATATTCTTTTTTTGATATATTGTGTCTATCGTTTATATATCACTCTAACAACAGGTATATTAATCAGCAGTTATGCTGCTGATAGCAAGGCAGTTTTCTTCCATAACTGTTGATAAACTGTACCTGTTCCGCAGTTTAAACTTTGCTAAGAAGGGAGTGATAAAGTTGGAAAAAAGTAACATCAACGATTTAGCAATAAAATATCTCGGTAGAGCTTTAATAGCATTTATAATTGGATTTTTTGTGTTTTTGTGTGCCACAATAAGATACAATACATACCTATCTTTCTCAAAAGAAAAAATTGAAGTTCGTGCGGAGAACTCCAATTCAGTTAGGTAAACGGTAGACAGAGAGAAATAGTTCTCTCTTTCTTTTTTTATTATAATAATATTATTATTCATTTGTGTCAATAGATATTACAATTATTTAAAATAAATGTAATATTTCTGTTACAGAATTGTAACATTTCTTTTTCTATCTGTCAACATTATACCATAAATTTTATGTGATTTCAAGTAAAAAATGCTTATTTTTAGCCAAAAATGGAGCTTTTAGAATCAATTTTAAGCCGTTTTATTTTTTAATCAATGTAATTATATACCTTGATTTTTCAGTATTTTCAGCCATTTCAAAAATTTTTTAACTTTTTTGAAAAAGGTATTGACTTTTGACGTTACGTCATATATAATATATTTAACAAATGAAAGAGAGGTAATTAATATGATATATTTTAGATTTGATTGTGATAAAAAAGATTTTAAAGGTACAGAACACAAATCAGTTTTATACGGTGATGACGCAATGACAATGGTCGATTTTGAATTTGAAGAGGGACGTGTTGATAACTATTATTTAAATAGATATAACAAGATTGTAAATGAAATTGAAGATACTGATAAATTTATAGAAGAATACAATAAACTAAAAAAAGAATATATAGAAGATAATTGGACTTTAGATGGTTGTAGCTGTTTTGAACTAACAGAAGATGGAATAGATTTTGCTTGCCGTTATGGGCATATAACTGAAAGAGAAATAGTTACATTTTTTGAAGGTGAAGAAATTGAAACAGGTCATGACGGAGAAACTGTTGCAAAATGTAATAAAATTTTATGGCAAGGTAATTCTAATAAAATAACAGATATTTTATATGATGATGATATTGAAAATAAAATTGAAAAAATATTAAATATAATAAAATAGGAGGATCTATGGAAGAAAGATTATTAAATGTATCTTTTAATAAAGCAGGAAGTGGAAGTATAACCAAAAGGCTTACTCTCCCTTCTTCTATACTAAAAGATATGCGGAATTGATGAAAAAAACAGACAAGTAAAATTAATTTATGATGATGTAAAAAAAGAAATAACTATTATGAAAGCGAATGGTAAAAATGAGAGGTTATAACATAGATGATTATATTAGCAAACGATTTAATCATCTTACTTTAATAAAAAATTCAAATAAACTTGATAAGAATAATTCTAAGCTCGCTCTTTTTAAATGTGACTGTGGAAATATAAAAGAATTAGTTTTTACGCAAGTTTTAAGTGGTGAAATTACAAGTTGTAGTTGCAAAAATAAAGGTAAAAGTTCTAATTTAACTTTAGAATCTGTTAGAAATAAAAAAATAGAATTTTATAAAAACAAAACACAAAAAAATAATAAAACCGGACACACTGGCATTTCTTACATTAACGGTAAATATAGAGTAAGAATACAAGTAAATCATAAATCAAAACATATCGGATATTTTAACGATTTGCAAGATGCTATCAAAGCCCGAAAAGATGCCGAAGAAAAATACTTTAAACCAATTCTGGAAAAATACGAAAAAAAGAGGTAAATTGAAACTAATCAACTTACCTCATTTTTTTATCTATAATTATTAACATTTATATAAGCAATTCTACCAGTTGCATTTACTCTTACTTTGTCTACATATGAATTTATATGTTGTAAAACTGTTACAGTAGTATTAGCTTTATATTGATATCTTACACCGCTCAAATTTGATTTTGAGTATAATGTACATGCTTTTGTTTTTCTAATCACGCTTTGTGGCTTTGATGCTGTCACATTTGTATAATTATTGTTATTTATATATGCTATTCTACCTGTTACATTAACTCTAATTTTATCTACATTGCTTGATATGTTTTGTAGTATTGTTATAGTTGTATTTGCTTTATAATTGTACTTATAACCTGTTAGATTTGAATTACTATATAAGATACTAGCTCTAGTTAATTTCTTTGTTTGTCCGACTGTTTGAACAGTATTTAATGTACTTATGTCTCTGCTTGTGTATGCTAAAGATATCCATCCTCTATCTGTTTTCCCAAATCCGTTTGACTCTGCTAATATAGTTACTATTGAACCTTTTGCATATCCACCAACTCTACTATACGATGTACTTGCTCCAGCTCTTATATTTAAACCACCATTTGCAGTTACTTTGACTTGATAATTTACTGTATTTACATTTGATATTGTGTTGTCTGTTACTACCGTTGTAGTTGTATTTTCTTTTATGTCTGTTCTATCATTTTTAAAACAGAAGAATTTTTGATAATTAGCATATGCTCTAAAGCTTTCTATTGATACATATACTGTATTACCACTAACTGTTGCTTTTCCTCTTCTACTTGAAACATCGAATTTACCGTTGTACAAGTAAGGGTCATATACTTTTATATAATCTCCTTCAACACCTGTTAAAACTATAAAATGACCGCCATATGTAAACAATCCTTGATTACAGCTTGCTATTATGTAATGATTATCTTTTAATTTTGCTACTGCATCATCTAATTTATAACATTCACTATATCCAATATCAAATACATCTGCAGTCCATTTAAAAGCACTCCAATATGTTCCTTGGTTTGCTGAACGATATCCATAATTTACATATAAATTTGCCATTGAATCTGGTGTTATATTTCCTTTTATACTTGAAACAACCATTGCAGCACTTGTTGGTCCACATCCTGATGTTCCTATTGTTTGTGAAGTGTCTCCTATACTTGAATACATTTGACTTTTCCATCTACTATCTAATTGAGAATAGTATGTTAAACCTGCATATTCTCCAACATTCACATTTGGTGCTTTTTCTGAACCATTATATGCTACTATTCCTTGTTCTTCAAACCCTTCTGCTTCTGTTTCTTGAACTTCTAATGATTGTTCGTCTGTTTCTGTTAGATTTGGTATTTCTGTACTAGATTTATTATCAATATAATCTAACACTTCATTTACAGCACTATTAATTATTTCATCATTTGACTTATCTTTATTTGCATTGTAAAATCCAAATCCGCCTAATAATCCTACCAAAATTGAAACAATTATTAAAGTTACATTTCTGTATTGTTTATCTTTCATAACTATTTTTCCTCCATTCTAATTTCTATTTTTTCGATGTCTTTCTCTATCGCTTCACATCTTTTATCATGCACTTGCAAAAACTCTGACTGGTTGTCCATGCTTTTTTGCAAAAGTTCAAGTGACTTAGCCGTATTTCTATTTGTATTTTGTATTTCAGTTAAACACTTACCGTTTTGCTCTAATGTTTTTTGCATATCTTTTCTTGTCGTAAACCAGTCATATAAGAACAATGCAACTATTACAAGCGACACACCGAATTTACTTATCATTTCTAACATTTCTTGCATTATCTACACCTCACTTTCTTTTGAGGTTAATAATGTTTCTAAGTCTTTTGCATAGTCTAAACTCAATATTGCTTTACTATCTGTTGTTATGTTTGTTACGTTTTTATATGTTCTTGCGTTGTTTAGTTCCTTTGCTACTGCTTTTTGTTCGTCTGTGAAAGCAAGCCTTGTTGGTGTTTGTAATTTGTAATAAATCATAACTGGTGTTCCTTCGTTATACAATTCTATTATTTTTGATTTAAACGATTCTAAATCTACGAATTTACTTTTATCTACACAAACTCTTAAGTTTTTCCCATTATTGTAGACATTTAGTTTATTTAATGCTACTTGAGATGAATATAAAAAGCAGTTACTATATCCAAATCCATCAATAGCATTATTTATATCATAAACTACAACAAGTATTTCATCTGTTGATGCTCCACTTATTCCTATTTTCTCTGTTCCGTTTAACACCAATTTTCCCCATGTATGCACTTCTTCTTCATTGTCAAAGTCAAAATAATCTTCTTGTAACATTTCATTTTGAACTGGCATTATGTATGATTGTTCTTCGTGTTGTTCGAATGAACTTTCTGTTGAGCCTTGTTCTAATTGCAATTCTATTTCAACATTATTTAAAACCGTTCCCTTGCCTATCCAGATAAAATATTTTGAATATACTTTATCTTCTGTTAATTCAAATGTCATCTTTTTTCCATTTTGTAAACTTATCATTGTATTTGCTATGTTGTCTAAACTAATATACAATTCTAGCTGAATATAACTAGCACTATGTGTATATTTTCCCTTTTTTATTTTGATGTTTTTTAACAAATTTATAGAAATTGTATTAGTAGATGTTCCATTTAATCTTAGTACACCATTTTTTACAGAATATTTTATACCGCTTTTTTCTGTTTCATCTATATCTTCAATATTAAGTATATTCTTATTACATTTAGTTACTTTAACACAGCCTTGTCCATATTTGCTGTATTCTCCTACTTCTGTACCTTCGACAATTTTTGGTTCTATTATTGCATTTATAACGCTCGTTCCTTTATATATATACAGTCTAACTGTTGCTTCAGTATCTAAATCTGATAATGTTATTTGATTAGAATTGACTACATTTACATTATAGTCTTTACCTTGTATCTGAAGTATCATCTTATTATATCCATATCCATCACACATTCCACTAAATGTCATATTTTTAAGTTTATTAATTGTTCCAATTACAAGTGCAAAATTTTCTGTAGCAATTCCATTTAATATTATTTTTCCATTGTCTTTCACTTCTACATCTATGCCCTTTATTTTCTGACTTGTTATTTTATTTTCTAATAAATTAACATTACTCCCAACACTTTTTATCTTGCTTGGATCGTGTGGTGAAGGTGATACTCCTCCTTGTTCCCACTCAGTAACAGTTGAACCTTCTTCCAATTGTGGCTTAAATAACTCATTTGCTAATGTTAGATTTGGAGCAACGCAAATAATTATATCTATAGAATTTCCACTTGTTGCAACAAAAGTTCCAGCATTACCATTTTTACTTGTTACTAAATCCTTGTTTTGTGTATTATCATGTGCAGAAATAAATATATTTTTGCTGCTTTGTGGTGAACCACTTAATGTATATGTTTTACCGTTACCAGTAAAAGAATAAATTATAAGGTTTGCCCATCCTGTTGATGTACCACTTAATGTATCTGTACCATCCTTAATAGTATGTGTACATCCATTTACTGTAGTTGTTGTCTTTATAATCTCAATTTTATTCTTTCCACTTCTCGTCTCTTGCTCGTGATTTCCACTTATTCCAATTTTTGCTCTGCAGTTGCTACTGTCTTCTACGTGTATGTATTCTCCGCTTGCTTGTCCTCTTATGCTGTTTTGATAAAAATCTTCTTGTGCTTCTTTTAACTCTTTTTCTAGTTCTGCTATTTTATTACTTGATGTTTCTGTGTTTTCTTGTAGTTGCTCTATATTTGTATCTTGTTCTTTATTCTTTGAGTTTATGTTTGATATGTCTGTGTTAACTTTGCCCACATTTTTGTCTATCTTATCCCAGTTACCATTTAAGTAATTTTCTATATCAAACTTTTCTGTATTTGTTTCTACATTATCGTGTTTTTTTAACTTTAAAAAATCAGTTTCACTCATTATGCCCTCCTTATCCACATATAACCTACTACCTCGTACGGTTGCATGTTATTATGTGCTTTGTTTCCACCTGCTATTTTTGTGTTAGCAGAACCAACATCTCCTGTTGCATTTGTTGCTTTCACCTCGTACAATCCTGTCGCACTATTATTTCTTGCAGCAATTTCATGCTTGTGTTCTGGCATTTCTTCTATTGTTAATATATGTGTTTTTTCTCCACCTGTTTTTCCAATTGTTTTTAAATCTTCATCATCTTCATCAACACCTAAACATACCTTTCCTTTTAATCTTTCCCAAGTTCCAAATTTAAGTATTGTACTTGGATTTGTATTTTCTTGTGTTATATATGTAGAACCAATCGGAAATACAAGTTTCATTAATTCTACTTGCATATTATTTAATACTGTATCACTTAAAGCAGGTTGTCCATTATTTTTAAAAGTTGTATATCCCATTTATTTTCCCTCCTTTAGTTGTTTCTTTAATTCTTCAACTTGTTGTGATAATTCTTGTATTGCCTTACAACATAAGCTTGTAAATGAATAATTATCTACACCTTGATTATCTATACTTGTTACTTCTTTTGAATAGTTGTAGTTATCTCCAATTACAAAACCGATATGTTTCTTGTCTGTATCTTTTTCACTTTTTAAGTTGTATTTGTATATGTCTATATTTTTAATTGTTTCAAGTGCATTGTCTTGTAGTCTTTCGAAGTTCTTTTTATACTTTTCTAGCGATATTTGTGAAATAATTGGTGACATAACTTGATATGCATCAATTTTAGTTTCTGAAGATATACTACTATTTACTAATCTCATACTTCCAAATTTTTCTTCTCCTTCTGCTATTCCCATATCAATCATATAACCTGTTTCATTATCACTATGAATTTGTATCATACCTGGATAAATTGAAGTATTTTCATTGACACATTTATTGTTATATACTCTTATTTGTATATCACCTTCATCTGCACCTACATTTATTTTTCCACCTGTTATTTGAGCATTATTGCATTCCATATTACCTTGATTATCTACTTTAAATTTATTACTAAATATATTTATTTTGTCTCCTGTTAAATTTATTTCTTTACCGTTCAAGGCTAATTTTGTTTGCATCAATTTGAATTTGTTCAGCACTTTGATTAATTTTTGAAATAACTTCATTTTCGTTAACCTTCTTTCTTACTTCAAGATTTATTGCATCTGCTGTTTGTTTTATCTCACTATTCATTTCAACCTTAGTTGCCAATACATCTGTGTAATCACTCTTTATTGCCCATTTTGCTTTTATTCTTGCAGTATAGTTCTGACTTGTTATTGTATTAGTTCCCTCTTTTAGTAATATTTCAAGTTTTCCTAAATCTTCAACACTTTCTTTTACCTTTGTTGTTCCACTCTTGTTGACTCTTCTTATTACTTTTGCTTGACCATTTTCTAATACAAACTCATCACATACTTCGTCATTTTGTCTTAATAAATCTAATACACCTAGTTCATAAACAGTGTCGTTTACTACTATTCTGCTATCTCCGCTTGGATATTGTTCATCGCCTGGATATAATGTATCGTTTGGGTACAAATACTTAAATACAGTATTGTTTCCATATATGTGTAAATTCAATAATTTGCCTTCTACACAGTTTTCAAGTGTTATTGTTTTTACTCCCTCAACATCATTTGTTAAATCTTCTATGTCTGATACTTTTTGATATATACTATCAACACTTTGTTCTATTTCAGTTAACTTTTCAGATTTTTCTTGAACTTCACTTATTACAGATTCTAATTTTTTATTTACTTTATCCATAATGATATATGCTTTATTTATTTTTTGATCTGTTTTATCTGCTTTAGCATAATCTGTTTTTGTTTCAGTTGGCATTTCTGTGTATATTGTTTCTTCTAATCCTTGTGTTATTTTTATTTCATCATTAAAAAGAACACAGCTATACAATTTTCCATGTACATTAGCTGTGTATCTATCACATAAATCTAAAAAACATATTCCATAACTATCAAAATCATTTGTAAAATACTTTAAGCCATTTAATTTTCCTAATATCTCTGGCAAATACTCACTTCTATTGTTATAATTCATTATTTGATTATTTACTATTTTTAATTCACACAATCCATTTTTATTAACACTATCCTCATCTTGTAAAAAAACATTGTCACTTTCTCCGCTTCTACTTAATACTATTGAATTGATTGGCCCGTATTCATTATCAAATGTTACATTTGTATCTTTAAAATAATCTTCATTCAGTTCTGTTACACTTTCTTCTGATATATATCTTATTTCTAATTCGTTTTTAGAATTTATACATATAGTAGAAGCTGTAACTTGTGCTAATTCATCTAAAACATCTCTGAAGGTATAGTCATAACCCAAATAATAATCTTCTGTTAATTGTTTATCACAATTTACAAATGTATCATTATAATTTGCAAAAGTTAGCCCTAAAAAATCACATATTTTTTTAATATAATTTTTTACTGTTAGAGGAAATGTAATATTCATTTTTTCATAATCTTTCATAGAATATAACATCATATCATAACATACATGACTATAACTTATAGAATCCGCATTATAATCTGGTTCTTTTGATACTATATAGTCTCCTAAATTTATATATTCAAACCCTTTTAGTCCTGGTGTCAATAAATTAATAGGTAATGAATTAAACCTGTTTACTTTCATATTATGTACTTCTGCTACTGTCAAACTTAAATCTACTTGTACACCAAATTTAACATTAATTATAGTATTTTTAGGTATAGCCTCTGAAGATTCTATGTCTAATTGTTTCATTACAGATTTTAAAATATTTCCCTCAAAATGTGGAGTGACAGAGAAAAGAGTATCACTATCCAAAAAATATTCTTTATCGTCTATGGTATATGTAATTACTGTATCTAACATTCTTCCATAAGAAGTAATTTCTTTTTTAAATTTATTAGTTATTTCCTTCATCCTACCTTCTCCTATCTACTGCAATAAATGATAAATCAAAAGCTTGTCCTTTTTTTATATTTTTATAAACTATCTCCCAGTCTCCTGAATAAGTTTCAATTGATATTTCTTTATTTTTATTTGGATCTATATATTTAATAGTTTGTCTTGCATTATCAAAATGTGGTGCCAAATATGTTAATTCTTTTTCGGTTAAACTTCTAAAACTTAATGTAAATTTAGGAAAAATTCCAATTAATGTTCCACTCTGTTTTCCACTTAACGCTCTACCACTATCACTACTCCATAATTTATGATATCCATATTTTACTTGTGTTAAGTACTTTCCCATGGATATATTATCCATATATAAGCTGTCTTTGTTTAAAAACATATCTTCCTCCTAACTAAAAAAGCCTATCTTTCGATAAGCTTTTTATCTATTAGTTGCAAACGCTAATTGTTCCTTATGTTTTGCAATTTGTCTTTGTATTAATCTTCCATCTAAATATATATTATTCGTTCCTGATGTACCTATTTTGTTCGCTAATTTGTCAGCTAGTATATCTAGCCATTCCATATTATTTTCAAGTGGGACTACTGCTTCCCTTCCTGCTTCTCCTATTATTGCTTGCGTTGGTTGTGATATTACTCCTCCTTTTGCTAATAGCGGTATTTGAGGTATGTTAATTCCAAAAGTCTTTCCTCCAATACCAGGTACCCAATCAGGAGTATCAAAGTGTATTTTATTTGCTCCTTTTATCAACCAATTTATTCCTCTTATAATCAAATTTAATGGTGCTTTAGCAATAGACCACAAAGAATCAAATACTCCTTTAAATATTTGTTTGAATCCTTCTAACGTTGTTTTCATATCACCTGTAAATATTCCTTTAAATACATTTGATATTCCTTGAAGAATTGTTTGTACTCCATTGAATACATTTTTTACGGTATCCCACAATGTTTCAAATGGTGCAATTATAATTCCAAGCAATGCAGTAAAAATCCCTTCAGCTATGGAAAATAAAAATTTAAAATTTGATATTATTGAGTCAATAAGCGCTTTCATAAAGTTTCCAATTGGAGTTATTACATTATCATATATCCATTGTCCAACTTGCCCTAACACATTTTTCACTTCATCCCAATGTTTATAAATAGCTAGTCCTATTGCAGCAATTAATAATATAAGTCCAGTTATTAAAGCTGGTATCCCTCCAATTAATAGTAATACAGCTCCAACAACTACCGCTATTCCTGCTAAAATTGTTCCAAAATTCTTCCATGTTGGATCTTTTAGATACGCTACAACTCCTTGTATGATAAGTGCTACTCCTGCTATCAATGATGCTATACCTGCCAAAGTCACTCCTAATGTGCCACCAATTGCAAGCGCTAATCCTGCTACTACAAGTGATAAACTAAGTAATACATTAGAAAAATTTTCCCAACTTGGGTCCTTTATAAGTTTAATAATATTTTCTATTAGTAGAACAATTCCTGCCACCATAATACCAATTCCTAATGATTCTATTCCCGTAAACCCAAGCTTTAATGCTAATAATCCTGCTAACATACCTGCCAAAGCAGCTATTACTATGTCTTTGTTATCTATTATCCACTGTAACCACTTTGGTACATCTCCCTGTATTCCGCTCAAGTCCATGCTTGGTAACGATACTCCTCCATTACTTCCAGAATTATCTTTGTTTGAATTATCCTGTAAAACATTCATTTCATCAAATCCTTGTAAAGATTTTTGAATTTCTTTTGCTGATTTTGCTGTTCCTCCTGCACTACTTTGCATTTTTTTAAAATTTTTCACACTTGCATTACCAAATAAATTTATTCCAAACCAAGCACTCGATATCGCATTAACATAGCTTAATACAGTATATAATAGTTTTATTAGTCCCTGAATAGCAGGAGCTAACATACTTGCTATACAATATCTCATGTAATCAAAATCAGTTGAAACTTGTTTATTATATTGAGACACCATACTAATAGCACTCCTTACTGCTCCCCAGGCAGTTCTTATCCCAAGCACAGCCATTGCCATTTTTCCAATTGTGCTTATTTGCCCTGTTAATTTATTTCCTATTCCACTTAAAGAGTTTTGTATACTATCTGTTTTTATCTGATCTATTTTTGATTTGTATTCAGCAATTTTTGTATTGTTTTCGCTTTGTTTTGCTTTTATTTTACTTAGATTTATATACATTTTTTCTATTTTAGGTTGTTGTTTATCTATTTCACTTGTTGTTTGAATATATTTATTTCTTACACTTTCTAACTCTGTTGTAATTCTTCCATATTCAGGTAATTGCTCATTACTCAATTTTTTAGTAATATTTCCAGAAAACATATTTTGTCTTTCTTTATTAAGTATATTTATTTTTGATTTATATTCATCTGCTTTTTGTTGCATTTTTTCATAATTCTCTATTTCTCTTTGCATAATATCTGCTTCTTGACTCTTATTCGAATTGTCTGTCTGTAACTTTTTTATTTTATTTTCTAATTCTGAAATATCTTTATCTACTCCCGAATTATCTATTTTTGTTTTTATTTTTAAATATCCATCCAAATTATCACTCTCCTTTCATTTGTTCTTTGAAGAGTTTATCTAGTCTTTCTTCTTCTAAAGATTTATTGTTTTCATGTTTTAATGCAACTTCTTCTTTTTGTCTAATCCACTTTTCTCTTTCTTTACTATCTTTAATTTCACTTACATCAAAATTTCTAACAAATCTAATTCTATTTAAAATACATTTGTCACTTAATCCACATAATAAATTATAAAATTCCCACCAATGCATATATCTTTTTTCATTTAATCTAATTTTATAGTCATAAAAAAAAGAAGTCTTTATATACTCCCAATCTTGTTCATAATCCATATCAACTTCTTTATTTTCTATATTATTTTCATTTTTTTTATTGCAATTAAGATATTTTAAAGCAATTTGCAACAAATCATTCCAATCTTGTGAATTGTTTAACCCTTTATCCCCAAAAAGCAAGTAAATTATTGCAAGTGCTCTTTCTTCTTCAGACACATTACTTTTTGCTATTTTGTTACAAGATAATGCAACTTTATAGTTTGTATTTATTTTATATTTTCTATCTTCTACTTGTGCAAATTTTGGATATTTATTCATTTCTTAATATATCACTTTCTTTTATTTTATATTTTTCTTTTATTCTATTTGTCATGTCATTTACTGAAAGTTTCATTTTGTCCATATATGGTTCTATTGCTTCAGATAAATCATCAAACATCTCCCAATATGGATTTCTTCCATTTAAGAACTTTTTTGTTCCACCTTTTCCTAAAAATAAATCCATTGCTTTTTCAGTATCATAAAAAAATTTTTCTATTGCTTTCGCTTTCAATTCCTCATTAATACTTAAACAGTTTTTTCTTTGTCTATCTTGCTTTTTATCTATAATTACCATTTGATTTTTTAAGTTAATCTTTGCTTTTTTTATATCATTCACACATTGATTATATCTTAAAGGTAACTTTATATCTGCTAAATCAAATTCTAAACAAACCTCATTTCCATTGATATCTCTCACAATATCTCCATTTTCATCTATAATTCCTAATTTAAATACATCCTTTTTTTCTTTTAATTTAATATAATTATCCATTTTTCACTCTCCTAATATAAAAAAATAAACACCTACTTTTTCAGTAAGTGTTTATCTATTATTATAAACCAACTTGGCTTTTTGCTGTTACTTTACCATTCATAAAAGATACTGTCGCATTTGCAATATTATTTGCTGCATACCAATAGTAAACTTTCATATTTTGACTTCCATATGAACTTTCTGTTGAAATTGTTCCTTCTTCTCCAATTATGTCCACTACTTGTTGGTATGTCATTCCTGTTTCTATCTTATTAAATTTTTCTAATGTAACTTTTGCCTGTTCGTGAACAATATTACTTCCAGTTGGAGTTATATTGTTTTGAGTTGTAGAAATTGCACAACAAATTCCTATAAAAATAATCGCTATTCCTATAAAAACTCTTATTCCTGTATGTTTCAATTTTTTACCACATTTAGGGCATACTTTAGCACTACTACTTATTTCAGCACCACATTCTTTACAATTTTTCATTGACATTTTGATATTCCTCCTTTTATTTTTATAATAAAAAGATTATATCACTTTTAGTTGTATTTTCAAGTCGAATTTTGTCGAATGATAAAATTATTCTGCTATAAATGTAGGAACACCTTTTTCAAATGTAACTGTTCCAAAAGTTGGGTCTCCACTATAATCTATATTATAGTTTATTTTTGCCGTATCTCCTCCATTTGAGCTTATTTCTATTGATACGGTCCATAATCTAGCTCTATATTTTGGTGTTGTTTCTTCTTCTGTCACACTATACTTATCAATTTCTAATAATGTTGTTTGTGCATCTGTTCCCGTAAGCATTTTATATCTTATATTATCAACAAATTCAAACACTTTGTCTCCTTTATAAGCAGTTTGTTCAACCCCAGAAGATGGACCATAACTATCTATCGTTACACTTTTATTTCTATTTATAATCCACTTTTCTTCTGTTTTTTCTGCATTATAATCAGTAGATTTATCAGTAATACCAACACCAATGATAGCCCATTCTGGTTTTTCAGGTGTTGCTGCAACATTTAAAAAATCTACCCATTCATCTCTATTTATTTTTGTTAGTACAGACATTTTACTTATTCCTCCTTAAAATTTACTATAATTTAAATAACATTGTATTCTATAAATAGCTTCATTTGCATTTGTTGCAAATATATAACCATTTGTAGTTGCTCCAATTTCATATACCCCGTCTATGTTAGGATATATATGTTTTTCATTATTTTCTTCTAACCACCTTCTAAAATTTTCAAAGAATTTAGAATTATCTATATTATTCTGAATATCTTCGTTCCAATATAATTTACTATCAAAAGTAAATAAAAATTGCATTTCTGCTCCTACTCTAAATTTGTTTAAAACAGGGTTATATCCTGCGTTTTCATTAATAGAATATGTTTCTACTTTGTCTTGTAAATACTCAACATTTAATTCTGCAAACTCCTTTAAGTATGGGCATTTTGCAATATAATCTCTTATTTTATCTATTTTTGCTTTTTCCTCTGCCATTATTTATCAATCTCCTTTTGACCTGCATTTACAATATCTTCAAAATGGTCTGCTAGCATTCTTTCAACAAAATGGTCTCCTCTTAATGAACCTCCATGGTAATTTAATTTTTTTCCACTTGGAATTTTCTTTATTCCTGGTCTACTCCAATACCTACCACTAACAGGATCATAAAATGCACCTTTTTTTGTTTTAGGGTCAACATACAATTCACCTTCATGTACATAGTGAGCATATGGTGTATTAATGTTTATTTCGCCATTTCCGACTTTTGTTGAACTATACATATTAGTTATCATTTGATTACTATCTTGTGGCATATACTTATCTACATTACTCATAAAACTACTATCAATAACTTTTTGTGTTCTGCCTCCTATATTAGTTCCAAATTTATCTAATATCTCTTGTTTTTGAACTCCACTAAAAGCAACCATATAATCTACTTTCATATCATTCTCCTGTTATTTCAAAATTCCACATATCTTCAGAGCCAAAATCATTTGTGGAAACTTTAGTTATTTTCATTATATCTCTATCATTTTCTAATAATTTAGTTATTGTAGTAAAATTTTCTACTTTTCCTTTTACTAAATAATCATCTTCTTTTAATGTCCATCCTTTTTGATTTTTTTCAAATTCTTTTGGTTCTTGATAAGACTGTTTATCTTGATTTAGTTCATTTATAAGAATTACAGCAGTTAAATTATCACTTGATTGTAACAATACACCATTTATTGATATTCCATTGCTAGAACTCCAAAATCCCTTAATATAGCTGACTTTATATTGTGTTTTATGTTCCTTATCAATATATTTATTTATTATTGTTATATCTTTATCAAACATATTAAACACCTCTATATAACAATCCTGTAAATAATAAATATTTTTTTAATTCTTCTTTGATTTTTTCTTTTTGGTTAGATATTTCTACATCAATATCGTCAACACTTGCCGTATCAAATGTTCTAGAATAATTTGCAACACTTTCACTTTTCAATATTTTAGTTGACAGTATTGTTTCTTTTTTATTTTCTAATTGTTCGATTTTTAATAATATATCAGTAATAGAGCAAGTTGCCATTTGTACTTCATCTTTATAATTTCCTACATTTCTGTTAAAAATATTTTTTCGTACTTCGTAACTTGCTCTTAAAACTAATTTATCAAAATCGTCTTGGGGCATGTTGCCCTTATATGTACTTTTATAAAAGCCATAATCAGTATATGCTTCCATACCCTTTCAACTCCTTCTATTTTTTAAATTTTGCTAATACTATCTTTGCAGCATTTGTTAATGCTACACCATAATATCTTGCTGCTGTAAAATCATGAATTTGTTTTTTAGGGAACCATTCATGGTCTAATGATGTATCTTTCTTCAAAAAGATTGTTAATGCTGGTAATTCATCTTCTGTATATTCTGTTTCTTCACTATCAGCTTCCATTTTTATTACAGGACATACATAATATTGAGATGCTGCAGCAATAGCTTTTACTTTATCTCCAATTTCTAATATTGTTGTTGGATCTACTTTTTCTTGATATTCTTTTAAGTTTTTAGCATCTATTGTTACTGTTCCAGAACTATTGTCTTTTGCAAATGTTACTAGTCTTACCTTTTTAGATTTTTTTACTTGACAACCTGCAACTTTACCAATTGCTCCTCTAACCATTACTCCCGCTTCATATTTATCAGCAGAAATAAAATTAGGGTCTTTTAACAATGTTCCTTCTTGTGCTGGATTAATAAATAACACTTTTTCAATTCCATCTTCTTCATCTTCAAATTTAGTAGATGCATCCACTAAACCATTATAGTCTATTTGTGATGTTCCATCACCTGATGTCATTTTTGCTTTGTAAGCTTGTTCTAAGACATCATTATCTACTTTTCCTGCTATTGACATTGCTAATTGTTTTTCTGCTTGTCCTATTGGATTTCCTAAACCTGAATTTATAGATTCTTGTGTTATAGATACAGATTTCATAGCTTTTTTAATTGTAAAAGTTTCTTTTCCTGCTGTCATCTTTGTTGTATCAACTTCTTCTCCTTCTGCTACATCTTCTGCATCTCCTATATAATTCCAACTTGGAACTGTTTTTGTATCTCCTGGCACACCTTGTAAAGATGTATCAACTTTGGCATAAGGTGTTAATTTTAATTGTGCTTCAATTTTTGCATCTAACATATCTCCCATTACTTCTGGATTTATCATATCATTCATTTTTGTTAATTCACTCATTTAATTTTCCTTCTTTCTTTATTCTTGATTTTTTAATTGGTCATACAACGATTTATTTTCGTTATATAGTTTTACTCTTTCTTGATATCCCATTTTGTTGAATACCTCTTTTGTTATTTGATTATTTCCAGGTTGTGTTATACTTCCTGTAAAATGTGGTAAAGGTTTATCACTATCAAATAAATAATCGTGGCTTTCTTTTATAGAGTTTACTTGGTCCTCTAATCCTTCCACGATTTCAAATTTGTCATTATATTTAACCTTTTCCATATCTAGCATTTTACTTAAAATACCAGTGTCTTTTGCTTTATATTTAGATAAAGCTTTTTCTAAAGCATTTTGCTTTTTGAAAGTTTCTACTTCTTTAGAACCTTCTGCTTTTCCTCTTTCATATTCAGAAGTTTTTATAGCTTCGACGTCTACTTTTTCAAGTTCAGCTATTTTGTTGTTTTTTTCTGAAATAGCAATTTCCTTAACATTTACTTGTTCTGCTAAGTCATCAACTTTTGCTTTTAATGCTGTTGTGTCTTTTCCTGATTCAATCATTATTTTTTCGATTGCATCAGCCTCTAGTCCTAAATCTTCTAAAAATTTTCTTTTCATAATGTTTCCTTTCTCCTACTACGAACTTTTACGTGTTTTTCGTTCACGATGTAGTTATGCACTTATTCACGACTTGCATATAGTCGAATTTGAATATAAAAAATAGAAGTCCATTTTTGAACTTCTATAATTTAACTATTTAATTATTTAATGAGGATTAGGATTTGCACCTAACATAGAGTGCCAGTGTACACTCCTACGCCACTTCTGATAACGGTTACTCCTATATTTTATTCGATTCGGATATTTCTATCACACTTAGCGTCTACCTATTCCGCCACCTCAAATATTTATATTAATCTTCTATTTTTCTTATTATTCTTTCTTCTGGAATTGGGCATATACCTGCTATATAACATTGTTCTCCACCTATACTTCCTTGTATATCAGTAATTGTTACTATACTTCCATTTGTTAATTCAACATTATCTCCTATCTTGTATTTCATTACTACTCTCCTTTCCAAAGTATTTTACACAATTAGGTGTATAATGGCATTTGCTTCCTCTTACTACTTCTAGAGTATTATTATTCTTTACCGTATATGCTTCTAAATTATCAGCAAAAGTATATGATATTTTTTGCTCTTTTAATACCTTCTCAATTTCTTCTTTGGTCCCATCAAAAAGTATTTCTAGGATATCATCTATTTCCATTATTCCACCTCCTCATATCAAAATATCTTTTTATTATTTTATTTATATATGTGTGTCTATCATAGTCACCTATATTTTTTAATTTATTATAATAATCTGTATTTGTACTTGCTATTTTAGCTTCTAGTTTTTCATGCAATAAAGAGTCTATTAAAAACTCCTTTGTGTTCTTGTCTTGTTTTCCTATTTCTATTTTGGTTATTTCTTTACATTCTCCCCAAGGATATTCAATATATTTTGTTCTTCCATTATCTCCTATTCTTGGATTATACTCTGGCTTCTTTTGAAATTTTATATTCTGTAATTCATTATTGCATATATTATCAATCTGCTCTTGTGATATAGCATACGCATTTCTTTGTGCTCTTTTTTCTTTAACTATTATATCACTTTTTTTAGTTTTTGTCATATTTTTATAGTCTTTTACATGTTCTCTTGTATGTTCTCTCTTTAGTTCATTATCTTCTGTAAATGCATTTAATCTCTCTTGCCATTCTTTTGCTTTTAAACTAGCTTTCTTATAATTTTCTTCATCAATAATTTTCTTTGCAATAACTTGTTTTCTTTTCCATTTACGCACACCATTTTCAAGATATCTTTGTTGTTGTGTTTTTTTGTATTGTTCTTCATTTTCTTTATATGTAGAATCTAATTTATCTTTTTTCAATGGACCATACCACACTGTAAATAAATGCTTACAATTTATACCTACTATTCCTCGAACATCTCCATAATTGCAGTGTTCCATAAAATCTGGTAATTTTTTTTCTTCTTCTGTTGCTTTCCCATCATAGTTCCAACAGAAAAATTGTATTTCTTGCCACCAAGCATGATTTGTATAGTCTTGTCCTCCATCTCCTGTTCTTGCTCCAAAATGATTAGTAACTCTTACTATATGGTTTCCACTTTCTTTTATTACTTCTTCATTTACCTTTCCAGCAAGTCCTCTTGTAGCAACTAATAAATCTCTTCTAACTGTACCTATAATGTCATAATTTCTTTTCAAACCATTTTTATCTTGATATTCAAGTATTGATATTCCTTTTTCTCCAAGTTTATCTAAACTTTGTAATATCGCTTCTTGGTAACTATATATTCCTGAATTAGTCTTTATGTATGTTTCTGTAACAATATTTGTATATGTTTCCTTTACCTTTTCTTCTATAGTTTTATTCAAATTCAAAAAATTTTTTTCTGTTTCATTATAACTATGTTTTATTATATTTTGTATATTTATACTATTTATAATTTTTTCAGGATTTAATAATGCATTTTTTTGTGTTGCAATATTTAATTGTTCGACAGGTATTGATTCAACTCCTATTTGTCCCATGGCATCTAGTAATTCTGTTTTAGTTTTATTGATGTACTTTTCTAATAACTTTATTGTTTCATTATTAAGTCCACCCATTTCTTTTAATTTTTCAAAATACCAATAGTCTGAATTTATAAATTCTTCATTTAACTTAAAATGTTCTGCAATTTTCTTTATTAATTCGATTTCTAAATCACTATATATGGTTAAAATAGGTTTTATTGAATTTTGTATTTTATCTTCTATCATACATTATTCCTCTACAACTTCCTGTGGTAATTGTTCTTTACTTCTTTCTTTCATTTTATTTACATATTCTGTTGCTTCTTCTTCGGAGTATCCTCTTGTTTGTACAAAATACTCTATATCATCTATTAATCCAGCATTTTTTTCTATTAATGCCTGTGATTGTTTCTTTTCACTATCTACTACTATACTGTCATCCCAATCAAAGCAAATTTCTGGTTCAATATTATGTTTTATTCCATACAATGTCATTAATACATCAATTCCATAAACTAAACTTTCAAGTGCATTTTGCAAAGCTTTTTGTATATCAGAAACCGTTACATAATAATCTTGTTTACTTGATTTTATTTCGGTTGCTGTTTTTTCTACATTTTCTATTTTAGATATTACTCCAAATGCTAAACCACATTGACTTTCTGCTTGTCTTAACCATTCATTTAAGCCATTAAACAATGCTGTATCTCGTATTCCTGGGCTAAATACATTCCAAGTCTTTTCATCTCCAAAATCAATTTTTCTATAAAGTCTCTTTTTGCCTTTCGGTAATATATCATTTCCATTTTCATCTTTTTTTAACGCTGTAGCATCCACATCAATTGCAAGTTCAGAGCCCTCATATTCCCATAGTGTTCTGCTAAATTGTTTGTCTATTTCTTCCAATATATTTATAGCATTTGCAAATATCGGCGTTCCTATTGGGCTTGTATTGTCAACAGAATTAGCAATTGGTATTTTAAAATATCCACCCAATAATCTATTAACATTTTCTATTTGTAATTCTTCCTCTATTTCTTTCCACTCAGGAACTTTAAATAAACTTATCTTTTTTCCTAATGAATTTCTATTATGTATCGTACTTTTATATACTTTATTTCTAATTATCAAAGTTGTATTATTCAACTCTTGATATTCTAATCTTGTATAGACATCATTGCCTTTTATAATTTGGTCAATAAAAATAGCTCCTAGTAGTTCTCCAGAGCTATCAAATTTTACTGGAATAAACTTATCTCCTTGTATACAACTTACTTTTATTTTTCCATTACTATAAAATGGCTTAAAAAACATTCCACCTTTTGCAAGAGTATATTCCGTATTTGTTCTTATATTTTTCAAAAACCTTTGATATGTTTCATTTATTATGTCATCATCTACTTTTGACTTAAATTCTATTGTAACTGCTTTTGCAACCTTTTCACATATTGTTTTAGCCACATTTAATGATTTTATATCTTCGTTCAACCAGGGTGCTTTATGATTATAAATATTTGCACATAATTCTATTAATCTTAATACTTCATCATTATTAGATATATCTATATTAAAATCTTTTGCTATATCACTTGTATTAAACATTTTATTTATTGCTCCTTTTATATAATTTACTAATCTTTCAAACATTTTTTTCCTCCTATTATGCTACTCTACTATATTGTCTTAAATATCTTTCCCAACTATATTCAAATGCATCTAGTGTATCTATATCTGATGTTCCATCATCTAGTCTTTCATCTTTTCCTTGCTCTTTAGGCTTATCATTATATACAGCATTTTCAAATGCTAGTTCTAATGTTTTACAATCTCGTGTCATAAAAAATCTACAACTTGCCATCAAACTTGTTGTACATCTAATTCTGTCTATTATTTCATTTTTGATACTATTTCTAACAATTATATATGGATATTTATTAGATACCATCGTTTTTATTCCGTTTATTAGTGTCTGTTCTGCGCTGTCAGGATATATTGTACTAACTTGTCCATATTTGTTTTGCACTTTTTCTATAAATAAATCTATTGCACTATATAATTGTTGTGGAGTCATTCCTGTTGCTTCTATTCTTTCTGACATTAGTGCGGTCAATTTAGAATAATTATTTTTTAATCCGCTTGCTACAAATGTATGTGCAGAACCATTTCCTCCAAAATCTATTCCTATTTGTATAAAATCATAGTCTGGTTTATCTATATAATATACTTCTTTATTATCACTATAAACTGTATAAATAGATCCTTCAGCAGTTACCCATAATCCTAATATATTTCTTTTATAGAATACTCCTATAAACATTCTTCTATATCTTTCTTTTACTGCTTCTGATAACGTCAAATTATCATCCATTGTAAAATGTAAATATAATATATTTTTTTCTTCTATTTTATCTACATACTCCAATTTAAACCAGTGGTTTGGATTTTTAGGATTACAGTTAAACCAAAATTTTGCACCTTCCACGCTCAATCTTGCTATACCCTGATCTACAAATGATTGTGGCATTAAAGCTACTTCATCAAAGAATATTCCTGCTAATGTCATACCTTGAATTAAATCTTGACTTGATTCATCTTTGCCTCCAAATAAATAAAAATAGTTAGTTTTTCCATTTTTACTAACTATTAATAAATTTTCACTTCTTTTATGTTCATATCTATATTTTAAAGAATGCAATTGTTTCTTTAATGTATTTATAACATTTCTATTTAAGGATCCTATTGTTTTACCACATATAGCAAAATCACATCCATCATACTTTTCCATAGCCCACATAACAAAACTTGGTGCCATACTTATAGTTTTTCCACTTCTTACTGCTCCATCTGCTATTATTCCATCTTTGTCTTTCATAGGTGAATTATCATTCCACCAAGTAAAGACTTTTAATTGTTTATTAGACATTGGCTTCCATTTAAAATTTGCTTTACCCTTCTTCATTCCAAATGTCCTCCGTTTTTCCATTTAAGGCTTCTATAAATGAATTATCATTTTCATCATCATCTTCTTTTGGTCCTAATATATCATTTAAGTCTTTCAATGCAGATGTAAGTTCTTTTAGTCCTTTTCTATCTATAATATCTATATACGATTTTATTTCTTCCTCTTCGTTTATTGTTTCTTTACTTGGTTTGCACATATCGTAATTATATTCTACTGTCTTGGTCTTTTTTTTATTTCTTGCTATATGCATGTTAAGTTCGTTGTTTGCTTGTACTATTTTGTTTAATAAATCATTTGCTATATCTTTTACTTGTATTATTTTATTAGCTTCTTTTTCTGATTCTTTTTCTATTACTTTTTCTATAACTTTAGTACTTTTTTGTTCCTCTTTTAGTACTTTTTTATTTTTCCAACCTTTAGTACTTTTTTTAGTACTTCCATTTATAGATATTCCTTTATCTTTTAAGAAGCTACTTACTGATTTATAATTACTTAATATGTATTCTTTTTCTAACTGCTTCCAGTCATACTTTGCCACCTCACTCACCTACTCTGTTTCTAAATAAATATGTTTTCCATCACCAGTTATATACTTTTCGTTACAATCTTTTATTATAGAATCATATCCTTTTTTGAATATTGCGGACCCATTTCCTTTTATTACTGGTATAATTGCTATTATTTCTTTAGTTTCTTTGTTATAAACAATTAAATATTTGTTATTCATTTATCTTCACCTCTCACAACTTTTTAAAAGTTATTTGTTTTCCATCTAATAAAATGCAATCTATTCTTTGTTCTATCTTTACACCATTATTTTGTTTATATTGTTCTACTATTTCATTTATAAAATCATTGCTACTTGCAACTATTTCACAAATATCTTCTTCATTATATCTTTTTTCATCTGGTCTATGTCCATATTCAAATAGCCATACGTGTGTTAATTCATGTTTTAGTGTTTTTATTATATTAGCTTGGTCTTTTAGTAACATTATTGTTTGAGTTCTATATATTGTTACTCCTAAAGTCCCATCTGATTTCATTTCATTATTTATTGTTGCTTCATCAACTTCTTCTATTGTCCATTCTGTATTATTTATCTTAAATTTCATTTTATTATGCACCTTTCTTTAATCATATAAGGACAAAATACTTTACCTTCTCGTAAATTAGTAATCTCTAAAAAAGAACAGTTTTTACACTGTTCTGGTAATTCATTTTTTATTTGTTTTAATTTGTCATTATCTTTATATTTTTGTTCTTCATCTATCATATCTAGAACTTCCTCACAACTGTCAAATTTACATACTTTACACTTTTTATTCCCGTTTGGGCATATTTTATTATCTATCAAACATTGAATCATACTCTATTCCTCTTCTGTGCATGTTAACTTTCCGTCTATTCTTCTTGTTATTTTACAGTCTATATTCTTTTTGCATTTACTACAGTTTTCTTTTTTGAATTGTTCTATTCTTTCTTGATTAGTCATATGTACATCTCCTTTTATTTTATTTTTTGACATATTTCGACATTATTTTTATTCTTAATTTGTTATAATCATCTCGATTGGAGGTGATTAATAATGCCAGATTTTAAAAAATTCTTAGATGCTATTTCTAAAGAAGATTTGTCTTTTGCTGAAATTCCTGTTACAGAGGAAAATGCAAACGACAGAGGATATCCATACATATTGCAAAGTTCTTCTAAAATTACTTGTATGATTTTAGAAAAATATCACAATTGGCTTACTCAAAACTATGATATAACTCCTAAGAAATAGTTTTATTACAATCAGTAGTTGTTCTATCAACTGCTGATTCCTTTGATTTAAAATCTTTTACTTTCATACAACTTAATTCTTTTAATGATAAATCTTTTAAGTTTTTTACTTTTATTTCCATATCTTTTCCTCTTTTCTTTATAAGCTCTATTAGTGACACAAAGGGTTTTATTGAGCAGCTAACTCAATATTCTTTTACCTGACCGATAGCTGTATATGTGTACTGGTAATTGACTTCTATACAGGACCTTCACTCCGCCTCGCCTTTTTTGTATCACTAATACAACTTACAAATTCATTTGGCGACAGACTGAGGACCTGAACCTCATACCATCTAGGTACACATTGTTTAGCAAACAAGTTTCAGACCTTCTGAATTAATCTGTCATTTTTGGATGCACCTTCAAGACTCGAACTTGAAACTTCAACATTCAAAGTGTTGTGTTCTACCATTTGAACTAAGATGCAATATATTTAGAACTCGCTAGGTAAGTTCTGCAAAAGTTTATATAAATACATCGAAAGGAGGTTTATTACATTCAACCAAACATAACAAACTATATATTATCAGTTACCTAGCATACTGGTAATAACTAATCTACTAATTTCCAGTCTTCTGCTAACATATCAGCTTGACTAGCTAGCCAACCTAATTGAACTCCTGATGTTCCTACAAATGCTATTGCTTTGTTTCCTATTGCATCATGTTCAGCATTTATTATTTCATTATTAGAGTTTTTATAACTTATACAAGTTGCAAGTTCTATATATTGTCCTTTACCATTCCAACCTTGTCTTTGTATTCTTTTGCCTCTTTTCAAATTAGATATAGCTTCTCCAAATGTAAATGTTTGTATATTTAATTTTTGCTCATCTATATCATCGCAAACAATCCAATTGTCTGCTACTATATTATCTAAATCTACAAATATATCTTCCGTTTCTAAAAATGGAATTACACTACCATCTTTGCAATGCATTGTTATAGTTCCATTTTCTTTTACCCAATACCCTCTCCAATGTTCTCTTTTTATTTTATGTCCTTGTTTTAATGCTTCATATGCTTTTTTAAATTCCATTTTCATACTTCCTTTCATAATAAAAAGAATAGACATTTAAAACATCTATTCTTAACAGTGATTACCTTAAATTTGCCTTTCAGCTTTTTTACTATTGCTATTATACTATATATATTTGTATAATACTACGATATATTTACGACATTTTTACGACATTTATAGTTTGACCATTTTTTCTGTTGCTTTTTCTATTATTCTTTGTATATGTCTGCCGCTTCTTGTCTGACTAAATAATTGAAAATATAGTCTATTTCCTATATCTTCTGCTGTCATTCCTTCTACATAATATGCTGTTAATATTTCTCTTTCTTTAAACTTTAACCCCTCTAGCCTGTCTTCTACAGTGTCAACTTTTTCTCTTAGTTCTCTGACTTCCTCTTCTAATTCTTCTATTTTCTTTTCTAGTTCAATTCTTTTTGTGTCATTTTCTTCTACTTTTCTTGATACTTTATCACTTATTTGATTTTTACTATGTATATCTTGATTATCTCCGTATGAAGATGTCATATTTGTATCAGAATCAACATATTTCAATTTTATTCTTGCTGTCTTTAATTCTTTAAGTTTAATATTTAATCTTGCTTTATTTTCTTTATATTCTTTTAATAATACTATCAAATCTTCTCTAGTCATATCTTTTGTGCTCCTTTCTGTTTATTTTTTATATCTTCTCTTATCAATTCTTCTTTGAAATCATCTAAGATTCTATATGCTTCATTCAGTTGTTGCTGATTATATTTTCTCTTGTCTAAACTTATAAAGTCTATATCTTCTAATTTATTCATTGTGTCTACTACTACGTTGTATATGTGATTTATTGTCATTTGTTTACCCTCTCTCAAAACAATTTTTTGTCATTCTTCTTAAAAATATCTAATACTTCTTTGTAGATGACATTTCTGCGTATTCCTGTTTCTTTTAATTTTTTGTCATTTTTGCTTAATCTTATTAGCATTGCTTGAACTCTTATTTTTTCTTCTAACTCTTCTATTATTGATATTCTTTCATCTATTAACTTTAAATTTTCTTCTCCTTTTTTCTCTAGTTCATTCTCTAAGCTTTCAATATAAGCAACAATGTCTTTTACATCTTTTATTTTATTTAACTCTTTTTCTATTTTTTTATTTTTCATTTACGTTTCTCCTTTTTTTATATAATTATACAATATTTTTTCTACATAAGCTAATGCTTCATAATTGCTTATGTATCTTCCATCGTGTCTGTGTCTTACACTTGATCTTATTATCCTTATTTCTTGATTATATTGTCTTTTATACATTGTTGCTAATTGATTCTTGCTTAATCCTTGCTTCCATTTTTGAATTATCTCTTTATCTTGCATACCACACCTCTTTAGATTCTCTTTAGAAACTCTTTAGATGTAGTATGCTCTTTTATTTATTTAATAATTCTTTTGCTTTATTTTCAAAATATTGTTTTATACAGTTATCACAAGTTTTTCCATTGTCTCCTGCATAATATTTACATTTAGTTGTTATATCTAAATACTCGCATAAGTCACTATCACTTGTTGCTATATGATTTGCCATTAAATCTATTATTTTGTCTTTACTTGAAATTGTTTTGTCTTTTTCTTCTAGCATAGGCAAAACCGTTTCTATTGCATCTTGATATTTGTTTCTTTCTTCATCTTCAACTAATCCTGTACTATATACATCATCAAGTAAATAATCTAATTTTTTTAGTCTTTCTATTGCTTGTTCTTTTGTCATATGTTAGTCCTCCTCTGAGTTATCTAATATAAACTGTTTTACTGTTTGTCCAGTATATTTATATGCTCTATCATCTATATATAATTGTGCTGGTAATTTTCTATTTGTTACACCTGTATATTTCAAATCATTCCAAAATGTTTTGTCATTACTTATACTTATTGCTTCACACCAAAATCCTTGTTTATTCCACCAATTTATTATTTGTATTGGTTCTCTTGTAGAACATATAAATATTGGTATTTCTAATTTTTGTAATAATAACATTAAGTCTAATACTTCCTTATTATATTCATCATATATACTTCCATCTTGCCAACCTTTTGAATATTTATGTATTACACCATCAAAATCAAAACATACTGCATGTCCTTTATTTAATTTTAAATCTAAACTTTTTTCTTTTATTTCCATCCTAATTCCTCTACTTTCTTATTATTTATCCTCTTTTCATTTTTTTATTTAAGAATTTTCTTTGATATTCTCTTACATTATTTTGTCTTTGTTTTTCTTTATTTCTATTTTTTATGAATCCATTATCATTTCCATTCATTTTATTTTCTCCCTTCTAGTAGTTCTTGTAACATCTTTTTTAAAACTACTATTACATATTTATTGAACTCAATTTTCGCTTCTTCTTTAGCTGTTTTACTCTTTAACATAGTTATATTCTCTATATCTAATATGTTCTTTTCATGATACTTTATTTCTTTTTCAATCTTGTCTTTTACTTTTTGAATCCACTTTTGATTTATATCATTTAATTCCTCTTTTAATTTTTGATTTTCTAATTCACTTTTAATTGAATTGTTTAATGCTTCGCAATTTTGAGCAGTGCAACAACTTATTTTTGTTAATTCTGCAATTTTTTTATATTCTTTTAACTCTTCATTCTCTTTTTGAAGTTTTTCTATTAGATTTAATATTGTTTGAGCATTGTCATTTCTTATAGCAGTTGTAACATCATCAATATTTATTGCTAATCTTAGTTGTTTTCTAAATTCTTCAATCGCATTCTTTTCTTCCTCGTTCATTCTTCCTCCATTTCCAATGTAGTCAATAACATTTGTTTTAAATCGTTTAAAACTGGTTTAATATTTTTATGTAACTCATCATTATAATACTTAAATTTTTCACTTTCTATCATATTTGAAAAGCTTGTACCAATATTTAAGATTGGCTCTTTCTCATCATTTATTGTAATATAACATTCTATTTTTAATATATTAACTCTATCTTCTATACTATTTTCTTTCACTTAAAACACCTCCTATTTTCTCACATATAAATTTATATAATTGATAATCTGTCTTTATATTTTCATTTATTAAGTTAAATTCAATGTCATTACATAAATACTTTTCATATCCTGATTTTGTTCTATCAAAAATTTGTAAAGTATAATCATGAGTTATTTTCTGTCCAACTCTATTTTCATCTAAAATAATTGAATATTTACTGTTAGAATTAATTGGCATCATTATAAAAATTGGTATATATTTATTATTAAATCTTTTTAATTGCTCATAAAATTTTATTTTATCTAATTTATCTTGCATTGTTTTATAATCTCCTCTATCATATTTTTTATTTGCCAATAGCCTATAACAATACTTCCTTTTTCCCTTTTTTCTTTTAATTCATAAATAAATTCTTCTAAATTTCTAATACAATTCTTATTTTCAACTTCGATTCCATAAATATATCCCTCTTGAAAAAATTTATCTAAATTTATATCTTTTAATGCTTGTTCATATCCTTGCATATATAAATTTTTATCTCTTTCATTTTCTATTTTAATTTTATCTACTGTTTTTTCTTTCACTATGTATTACTCCTCTCCTTGGAAATTTTAGACGTTCTATTTCTTAAACCCTCATATACAGTTTTTTTTCCTTTTTTTAAATCTCGCATAACTTCATCTGCTCTGTAAACGTTTTCTGGGCATTCTCTACACTCATCTATTAATTCCTCTGTACTTTGGTCTATATATCCATAACAAAAGTATCTAGGCTTGCCTTCAAAAACAAATTCTACACTTGGTTTACCTCTATCTTTTATATCTGGTCTTAATTTAGCTTTGCAACTCATATCTTATTTACTCCTTATTTTTCTTATTCAAATGTATTCCTTGTTTTTGTATATCAATATCTTCTAATTCTATTTTTATATCAGGTCTTTTTCTGTGAATATAAATCATCAAACATTGTCTAAAAACATTTGCATTTTTCATATTATCTATAAAGATAAGTATTACTCTATATAATAAAATTAAAAATAATAATATTGTGCATATACTTCCACTTATTAGAGCTACTCCAAATAAAATATTTTTAATTATTTCTATCATATCTATTCTCCTCCTAATAATCCTGGATTATCGTATATATTTCCAATTACTTCTGTTATTCTTGTATTAATTAGTTTTGGTGCTACTCTTGTTGAACTTCCCCAGTGCATTCCTGCATAAAAACAACCTTTATCAAATATTACTTTTTCAATATGTTGTCCCCTGCTATCTCTGTATTTAACTATATCTCCCTCGTATATTTCTTTTCCGTTTTTATCGTGTAGTCCTATGTATTGTCCTAATGTGTCTTTATCAACTTTATAGCACAATGATTTTTCAAAATCTCCTATTTGATATATATCTTCGTTTGTAAAATGTTTCATTGTCATTAAATCCCCATAATGCCATCCTCCGTTTTGATTTTCCTCTAAATTTTATCTCTCTATTCATCTTCTCCTCCTACTTCATTTCCCCAACAGTCCCAACCGTCTGTTTCTTGTCTTGCAAATAATTCTATTCTTGGTATATCACCACATATTTTTATTATGTTTTCTCTCACTTCATCTGGTTTCCTGCTGTGTTCTCTTCTTTTACTATGTATTATTGATAAAACATTTCTCACTTGTGGTTTTATTCTGTGATTTTTATCTTTAACACCAATCAAACATATTTCTGTATTCTGTCTTGTATAATATCCCATTCCCCAACTTGGTTTTCCATTTTTAGATAATTTTACCCAATCGAATCCAAGTCCATAATAACTGAATCCCCAGGCTTTTATAAGTGTCAAGCCTTCTTGAAGTCTTGGAAACGTGACCCACAAAAATAATATAGAAGTATCTTCACATATTTTTGCTATTGGCAATTTCATTATTTCTTCAATATTCATTGTTGGATAATGTGCTTTAACAACTCTTTTTCCTGAACCACTTTCTTTGTATTCCCATGGTGGGTCTGCATATATTATGTTGTATTTTTTATTTGTTTTATATATATCTACATACATTGTTCCTCTCCTCCTACTTTATTTCTCATAATATTTATTTTCTTTTGTTAAAATAGTTTTTATATTTTCTTCATAAACATTCTCATTATTTTCTAAAACTAATTGTGTATTATTCATTATTGCTATGACTTTCTTTCCGTTTACTATGTCATTCATTTCTACTATATCAATTAGTTTGTCGCTATACTTTTTTATATCTTTTGAATCAATTTCTATTCTCTTATCATTTGTAACAATATAATCTGCATTGTTATGAATTAAATATTTTCCGATTCTTCCGTCTACAGTTCTTATATAATCATCTATTCGTAGCATTTCTTTTCCTTTCATTTAATTTCTTCTATTTCTAAAATAACTTTACTTGATTTTCCATATTCAAAATCATCTCTAAAACCTTTTACAAAGTTTCTATTGTCATCTTTTAACTTTCCTGCTTTTACCATACTATCTAATATGAACTTTTTGGCAAAACATACATTGTCTAAATCACGTCTTTTGTTTTCTTCAACCCATATGAAATGGATTTTTATTGGATTTTTATATTCAGGTAATAAGTTTATATACCAGCCAATATCTTTTTCAACATTCTTCTTCATATTGGCTCCTGCATATCTATTTTTTCTGCATTCGTTTATGTATTGATTCAACGATGGCAGCCTAAATGGTATTTCTATTTTGTTCACTTTTCTTTAGCTCCTTTTCTATGTAATTTTCACATCTCCAAACTCCGTTTAAAGTTTTCTGATTCAAGTCTGTTACAGCCTCTACATTTTACACATTTGCCGTTCTAACGGTGGATAATTATACTTCATTTTGTTGTTCCTGCTTTTTTAATATTAATTCTTGAGTTTTTAAATCTCTCATAGTTAATAAATATTCTGTTGCTGGCACCATTTCTTCTTTTTCTATATGTTCTATTGAATTTTTCTTACAAGCTTCTATTTCTATTCTTATTCTTTCTAGTATTTGCTCTCTATCCATTACTACCTCCTAAAATTTTATATCCTTTAAACTTTGCTATTTGTAATTCTTGCTTTGTAATCCATTTTTGCCATTTTCCACATTTGCAACAATACAAGCCTCTTCTATTTCCTTTTATTTCTACAAATAGTTTTTCACTATCACATTTACTACATTTTTCTTGCATAATTGCCTCCTAATCAATTCTTGGAATATGTTGATAATTTATTGTTTCAAATCCTGCTTGTGTCCTCTCATATACTGCTACTGTTTTACCTGTATATTCACATTTCTTTTTGCCTATTGCTTTTACATATCCCATTTTTGCCATTTCTGTTAGTCTTGGCCCGTGTTGTGTTTCTTTCTGATGTATTTGTTAATCCTAATTCAAATAATTCTACTGCCAATTCCTTAGCTGTCTTAGGTCTATCTAATCTATTTAAAATTTGTATATATCTTATTTTTGTTTTATCTTGTATGTCATTAAAACTCATTTGTCTTGTTTCTGCTGTAATCATTTTTTTATCACTTCCTCTACTTAAATCTTTTATCTATACTCATTAAATCTATAAATAATTGTTCTTGTTCTTCTTGTGTTAATAAAGCATATTCGTTACAATTTTTGCATTCTGATATAATTCTTATTCTTTCATTAGCGTGACATTTTTCGATTTCCGCTTTATATTTATTAAATAAATTAATATAAATATCTTTATCTAGTCTATTTATGTTGGACACATCTACTCCCACATCTACTGTCATATTTACTGTCGTATCTACTGTATTATTTACAGTAGATTTATTATTTACTGCAAAATTTACAGTACATATTTTGTATCTGTTAGGTTTTGACTTTGTCCCTTTTTGATATTCGAATAAATTGTTCTCTATTAATTTATCTCGACATCTTATTAATGTTTTTTCACTACTCATTTGCATAATACTCATCAATCTATGGTTATCTACTGAAATCCATTCGCTCCACCCGACATTTATTGAATAATGCTATTAACTTGTACCACAATAACTGTGACGAACTTTGCAAATAATTTGTTTCGAGCCACTTCTCGAAGGCATTAATTAAATCTATATAACTCATAATGTCTTCTCCTTTTGTATAATATAAGGGATAAAACATTTTTAGCCTTATCCCTGTTGTCTAATTTTTAATCACTTAATCCAATTACTGAACCTATTACTACACCTAACCAAGCAATAAATCCTCCAATTCCACAAAATATTATTCTTACTATTCCAAATGCTATTCCTAATCCATTTACAGGATTTACTGAATTAACTATTTGCGTTATTCCTCCTGCAAGCATTAACCATATTCCCACGTATATTCCTAATACAATTCCTACAATTGCTATTAAAATTCCTATAATCTTTTTCATTTTCTTTTCCTCCTAATATTTTTTATAAATTAATTTTTCTTTGTTCCAATTTGTTCCATAAATGCATTTTAAATAGTTTTCTATGTAATCTTCATATAGTTGTGTATTTAATCCATGGTCTTCCTGATAATGGCATTTGGGACATAATGTAACTATGTTCTCTTCTATGCCTAATCCTCCGTTGACTTCTTTTTATAAAATGTGCATTTGCACAAGTTTTTGGAACATATATTTCACAATAAATACATTTATGGTTATCTCTGTTCCATACTATTTCTTTTACTTTCTGTGATATTTCACAAGCCTTACTTCTTTTGCTCATTTTTACCCCAGCTTTCTAATAAACTATTTATTTCCTGTTGTGATTTTGTTTCTATGTCTAACTGCTTACATTCTTGTACTATTAATTCAATTAATTTGCTCATTTCTGCCGTGTTATACACACTAGACCCATAATATGTAATTACATTTGTAAAACCGTTCTAATTTGCTTTTCATTGTTTCTGTAACCCAACCTAAACCGTGATTACTCCAAGCTTGTCTAAATCTTTCTACAGCTTCATTCTTTACTGGTATAACTTCATAACTTCCAATGTTCTTAATTAAATCTCTGTATATTTCTTCTTTGGGTATATGTAGCTTATCTTGTAATTTTCCTAATAGTACCCAGCAATAAGCATTACTGTCTAAACTTCTTCTTTGTCTATATTCTTTTATTTCAAACTGTTTATCTTTTGCTTGTTCTAGTAAATAAGTTATTATTTTATTACTTGTTCCTATCATATAACCACCTACTCAATAACTTTTGTTAAATCAGTTCCTAGTTCTAAATAACTATCAATTATTTGTCCTTTTAATAGTTCATCATCTCCTGCTTGTTTTAATGCTTCTTGTCCATACATATAATGACTAGACTTATACACAACTTCTTGATTTTCTGGAACTACTATTTTAATTTTAGAATTTTGATTATATAGTTCGTGCCATCTATGAGTTTTATTGTTTATTTTGCTTAATTCATACTCTAATCTTTTTAATTGTTGTAAATTTAATTCTTCCAGACTGCACCATATTTCTTGATTTATTTTTAAAGACAAGTCACTCACTACAATTCCTTGTTTTCTACATAGTTCATTTATTGCTGTTTTAACTATTTTCACTGCTTCGTCATAACTTATAAATATATTGTTATATATTTCTTCTTTTCTGTTTCTTTGTTTGAATTGTTCTACTTTATTCATATCTTGTCCACTAGCAATTCCGTTATCAATTCCAAATCCACAAAATCCTAATGCTCTTCCTATTGCTGATGTTTCACAATTTTCCAGCATTGATATTGAATTAACTAGTCCTTTTTTTATTTCACTTGCATATCCTGTTGCTAATTCTTTTTCATTTTCGTCATATATTGTTGCTTTTACTGTTACATCATTTTCTGTTTTATCTATTATTTCTGTTATTATTCTTCCGTTTGGATTTAACTTTCTAAATGCTAATATTCTTTCGCTTACTTCTGCATATTTTTTACCTTTAATGTCAGTCTTTTTTATTTCTGCATTTACTTTTTCAATATCTTTATATTCCATTTTATACCCCCCATTTTCTATCTAAACCTGCTTGATATTCTCTGTCTGCTAGTTCTAGCTCATACTCTAAATCTGAAACATCTTCATCATAGATGTCTTCTTCTGTCCAATTCCCACTAAAGAACCAATTTATTGTTTCTTCTATGTTTTCAAGTTGTAATTGTGTCATTTCTCCATTTTTACCAAGTGGAGTTACTGTTAATCCTAACTTTCTTAGTACATATTCTTCTACTTCTTCTTTATAAACTACCTCGTCAGTAGTTATGTTTCTATAACATTTCATTTTCAGTCTCCTTTGACAACTCTACAAATTAGTGTTATACTAATAGTAGAATATCTTTATTATATATTTGATTGAACTAGTTTGATTTTGGTAGGTCGACTAGTTCTTTTTTATCTAGTATTGTTGTTATTTTCTTCTTTAAGTTATCAATATTGTTGTAATCTTGCTCTTGTAATACTTTTCTTATTGCTAATAGTTTTCTGTGATTTCTGTAATTTTCTAAATGTTCTTCTTCGATTTCACTTCTTAACTCTTCTTGACTTTCTTTCATCTTTTTGATTTTGTCTTCTGCAATTTTTAAATTTGCTCTACTTGCATCAACTAAACTTTGTAGTTCTTTTGTTTTTCTAAACATCTCTTTCAACTCCTTTCTTGTAAAATTTTGTAAATTATTGTATAATATCCTCGAAAGTGAGGTTATTATTATGAATTTTTCTTGGTTTGATGCTTTTATGACTTTATTGTTTTTATTTGCATTTGCATTCGGTATTATTACCCTTGTTCTTTATATACATTTTGTTTTTACTAAAATATCAAATCTAAAAAATTACTCTGATGATATATGTAAGAAAAACAATACTAATTCCAATAAAGAATAATGCAATTAATGTTAATTTCCAAAAATATTTAAAAGAATTATCTTTTTGCGATAGTTCTTTATTTTTATTCTTCAATTTTCTTTCCCTCCTAATAAGTCATTCCGTTGTAAGAATGCCCAATAAAAAAATACTGATAATAATAAATTGAATAAAATACATACTGTTGCTTGTCCTATTCTCATGTAAACCTTATTTTTGTCTAATCTAAAATTTTTCCATGTTCTTTTCATTTATTTTCCTCCTTTAAAATTACTTTTTTTTGAATTTTTACATCATATTTTATTTCAAGTATTTCCATTAATGCTCTGTTAATTTTTTCGTAATCCACATATAATCACTTCCTTTCTTTTACCGTGTCGCCATTATTTTGTTGAATTATTTTCAACTTGTTTATTAAAAAAAATATTCCACGCATCAGTTGGATTAATATGTAATAAGTCTACTGCTTTACTAATTTCTTCGCTAGAAAAATAAAATTGATTGTTTAGTTTTGCACTAAGTGTATTAGGTGCAATATCCATTGCTTTTGCAAAGTCATTTTGTGTATTATAAATTTCTTTTATTTTACCTTTCAGCTTATCAAAATTATATTTAATCATTTCGCACCTCCTTTGTTGAATTATTTTCAACTTTTGTTGTGCATATATTATCAAATAAAAAAATAAAAGTCAATACTTTTTTTGAATTTTTTTCAACTTTTTTATATTTTTTACAAAAATATATTGATTTTATTTCAATTTCTATGTATAATATTAATGTGGAGGTGTATAAATGAAGCCTATTGATACTTTTCAAAATAGATTATACAAAGCTATGACTATTAAAAATATGAAACAAGTAAATTTAGTCGAAAAAACTGGCTTAGATAAAACATTGATTAATAAATATTTATCTGGTAAAGCGAATGCTAAGCAGGACAAATTAACTATACTTGCTGATGCTTTAAATGTAAATGAAATTTGGTTAATGGGATATGAAGTTCCTATGGACAGAAATTTAAATTCACTAAACATTACCCCTATATCTAAATTAAATCAACTTCAAATTCCAATTTTAGGAAAAGTTAAAGCTGGATATGACTATTTAGCTGATGAGAATAAAATTGGTCGATTATATTTAGATTATATTCCTTCTGACCCAGAAAACTATTATGCATTACAAGTAACTGGTGACAGTATGGAACCGTTATTTTCAAATGGAGACATTGCAATAGTACATAAGCAAGACGACTTTGAAAGTGGTAATACTTGTATTGTATTAATAAACGGAGATGAAGCAACTGTAAAAAAGGTCGTTAGAATGGAAGATGGAATAGATTTAATAGCTATGAACCCTTATTATCCAGTTAGACATTTTTCTAGCGAAGATATGGAAAAAATACCTGTTAAAATTATTGGTAAAGTTGTTGAAGCCAGAAAAAGAAATCAATTTAAATAAAAAAGAGAAAATGCTACTGTTTGGCGACACGGCATTTTCTCAAACCATAAAAATTCCTTGAAATAAGGTCTCTTTATGTTATTATTATAGCATATTTTAAAACCTTTTTTCAAGCAATTTAATAAAATTTTAGAAAGAAGGTTTTTATTATGAAATATGTAGCTTGTTATTGCCGTGTAAGCACAGATGAACAGGCAAAATTTGGTTTTTCTATACAAGCACAAAAAGATGCATTAGAAAAATACTGTAAAGAAAATGGATATAAATATGAATTTTATATAGATGAAGGAATTTCTGCTTCTTCCATGAAAAAAAGAAAAGCACTAAATGAAATGTTAAGTAAATGCAATGTATTTGATATAATATTATTTACTAAATTGGACAGATTATCCAGAAATGTATTAGATGCAAATAATATAAATAAATTATTAATCGATAATAAATGTACAATGAAAGCAATAGATGAAGATGATATTGATACCTCTACCGCAGATGGCACTTTCATATTCAATTTAAAAGTATCGCTTGCTCAAAGAGAAATCGGTAAAACATCTGAAAGAATTAAATTTGTCTTTCAAAATAAAAGAGAAAAAGGAGAAGTTACATCTGGAACCAAAAAATATGGATATGATATAGTTGATAAAAAATTTGTAATAAATAAAAAAGAAGCCGAAAATATTTTAAATTTATACAATGAATTTATTAATAATAATGGTAATCTTAAAGAAACCTATAAATATTTTATCCAACACTTTGAAAATAAAGGTTACGATGCAATGATACACTATTTACATGACACATCATATATTGGTAAATATAAATTGTATAGAAAAAATATTTATATAGACAACTATATTCCACATATAATGAACAATGCTTTGTTCTACTCGGTTCAAAATCTATTTAAAAAAAGAGAAAAAACAAGTATAAAAACATCTAATATTTCTCTGTTTTCTGGATTAATTTTCTGTGGTATTTGCAATACTAGAATGTGTAAAAAGCAAGACAATAGAAGCACAAAAAAATTAATTAGATATTGTTGTGATAATGCTTCAAGGAGAAAAGTCGGCAGTATGGAATACAAATGCGACAATCATAAATTAATTAGAGAAGAATATATTGAAAAATACTTATTAGATAATATTAAAAGCATCGCTAAAAATTACATCAATGCAAATGTTGTCATTTCTAATCAAACTACCAAAAATGATAACTCAAATGAAATAAAACGAATAGAAAACAAAATATTAAAACTTAAGGATTTATATTTGGACGATTTAATCGATAAAAAAACATACAGATCTGATTATGAAAGCTTAAACAAAAAGATGAATGAATTGAAAAATGAAGCCATATCTACTCCGCAAAGGGACTCTTCAAAGTTAAAAGAAATTATGAATTTAGATATATATAAAATTTATTGCTTATTTTCAGATGAAGAAAAAAGAACTTTTTGGTTAAAAATTATTGATAAAATATATATTGAAAATGGAAAAATTAAAGAGATTACTTTTTCGTAATCTCTTTAATGTATAATCCCTTGTATTTCTAATATTTCTTTGTTTGGTAATTAGTCGTTCGTTTCAACTGGTGCCTCAACTGGGCAAACTCCTGCACAAGTACCACAAGATATACATGCTGATGCATCTATAACAAATTTATCTTCACCTTGTGAAATACATCCTACCGGACATTCTGCAGCACAAGCTCCACAAGATATACATTTATCTGTAATTTTATATGCCATTCTTCTCACCTCCTAAAACTTTTTTATCTTCTTGCTCTAGCTTTTCAAGTTCTTCTAATTCTTTCTTATTTTGAATTTCTTCTTCATCGATTTGTTCTCTAGCAACATCTTTAATTATTATTACATCTTTAACATCATATTTTTTATATGTATAACCATCTTCACCTTTAAACTT
>ULWV01067889.1_pt1 | contig 40037 bp, 30 predicted proteins | sample 1960651 | NCBI WGS metagenome assembly ULWV01 (sample SAMEA4835820, study PRJEB28245) | human gut metagenome | biome: gut microbiome; material: fecal sample | place: Denmark | collected 2008
TATTAGGCAGAGGTGTTACAACTATATTTTATCACAACAATGAGTACAGGAACAGAACTTAGAGCGGTATTTTACGCCAGAGTATCCACAGAGGAAGAAAAACAGCTTAACGCTTTAGAAAAGCAGATACAGGAGAATAAGGATGTTATTAGAGATCATGGCTGGAGGCTGGTAGGAGAGTATATTGACGAGGGAAAGACAGGAACCACCACAAAGCGGAGAAATGACTACAAAAGATTACTTAAGGATATGACGGAGAATAAGTTTGATATTGTGGTATGTAAGGATCAAGACCGATTACAGAGAAATACTCTGGATTGGTACCTATTTGTAGATAATCTGGTAACAAATAACCTAAAGCTCTTTATGTATCTGGATAATAAGTTTTTTAAACCCTCAGAGGATGCTCTTATAACAGGTGTAAAGGCGATCATAGCAGAGGAATACAGTAGAAATCTTAGTAAAAAACTGAATAACTCAAACAAGAGGAGAATAGAAAGAGCCCTTAATGGGGAGGAGGTATCAGCTATGGGAAACGGTAAATCATTAGCCTTTAAAATTGTTAATGGAAAGTGGGTAAAAGACGAGGAGGAGGCAAAGCTGGGGAAAAAGATCTTTGAGCTATATCTGGAATATGATAGCATAAGAAAAGTAAGAGATTGGGTAAATGAACATGGTTATACAAACAGTGTAGGAAAACCTTTTACCTCTGAGAGTATTAGCAGGATCCTTAAAAACGAGAAAGCTAAAGGCGTTATAGTGATGGGGAAATATCATCACGATTTTGATAAAAAGAAAATTGTGAGAAGATCGGAGGAAGAGCTGGTTAGAATACCAGCCCCAGAGCTTGCCTATGTATCAGAGGAGGTATTTGATAAAGTACAGGAGAGATTAAGGGCTAAGACAGGGAACGGTAGGGGAGTAAACGCTTATTCTGATCCTCTTAGTGGTAAAATCTACTGTGGATCCTGTGGTAGAAAGCTCTGGAAACACGCTAGTAACGGATATGTTAATTGGATGTGTGCCTCACAGGTGGCTAAAGGGGATGTAGAGTGTAACGGTACCAGAATAACCACAGTAGCGATAAGAAACATTTACAAGAAAATCACGGATAATCTGGAGGTAAATAAAGGAGTTGTAAAGCAGGATATTGTTAAGTGGCTCAATGAGCTAAAGGCTACGCTTAGTGATACCTCAGTAAATGAAAAAATACAGAAAGATCTTGATAAGCTGGAGAGAAAGAGAACTAAGCTCTTAGAGGCATATCTGGAGGATTTTATTTCTAAGGATGATTACAAAGCAAAGTATGAGGCTATAGAGGGGCAGATAGAGGAGAAGAAAAAGCTCTTAGTACCTGTAGAAGAAAATGAGGATATTAAAGTTATCGAGAGCGTATTACAGAACATAGATGACGAGATAGATGCTTATGTGAAAACTCTTGATATGGAGGAAAGCAAGGTAGATTTTCTAATTGAGCATACGAAAAGGATTACAGTATTAGAAAATCGTGATATTATAATAGAGTTGGATCTTGTAGCAGGAGCAATTATAGCAGGGAAAGATTTTCTGCTATATGTTCACGATACTATGCCGTAGCACAATGGCCGAAAGTGTTTTCACCTATCTGGTGAAGCAGGCGGGGCTGGAATCTGAGTTTGAGATATATTCTGCTGCCACAAGCACAGAGGAGATAGGAAATGGACCACATTATGGAACGGTCAGTAAATTAAGGGAAAAAGGAATCCCGTTAGTTCCGCACCGGGCGGTTCAGATGACAAAAAAGGATTATGACAACTATGACTTCCTGATTGGAATGGATACGGCAAATATAAGAAATATGAACCGTATTGCGGGTGGTGACCCGGCAGGTAAGATATATAAACTGCTGCAGTTTGCAGGTATGGGAAGAGATATTGCTGACCCGTGGTATTCCGGACATTTTGAGGAAACCTATCAGGATGTGATGCTGGGATGCAATGCGTTTCTGGAGTATTTAAAGCGGGAAAAGTGCATTTAGTGCATATGATTAAGTGTTATACCAGGCTTTGCTGTCTGTTCCGGAAACAGAAAGTATCAACTTCTAAACAAAAAATATCATTGCAATGTAAATCTAATTCAGATAAAATGATATTCAGGGTTAAAAGATAAAAACTACAATATAAAAATGTCCACCGAACATTTTGGGAATGGAGGAAGATATGCGTATTGAGGAAGCAAAGACAGAATGGTTATGCAATCCGGAGGTTTTTCAGGTAAACAGAGAGGAGGCACATTCTGACCACAGATTTACTTTGTATGGACAGGAGTCAAGGCAGTCATTAAATGGAACATGGAAGTTTTCCTATGCCAAATGCCCGGCAGAAAGGGAAAAAGATTTTTATCGCAGTGATTTTGATATTGAGGGACTGGACAATATTCAGGTACCGGGACATATCCAGCTGCAAGGATACGGCATTCCGCAGTATGTAAATGTCATGTATCCGTGGGATGGACAGCAGAAGGCAGAAGCACCTGCAGTTCCGATGGATTACAATCCGGTGGGAAGTTATGTCCGCGATATTGAGTTTGACAGAAATATTATGTCCGGCGAGAAACAGTATATTTCTTTTCAGGGTGTGGAGACAGCCTTTTATCTGTATGTAAATGACAGATTTGTGGGATATGGAGAGGATAGTTTTACACCTTCAGAGTTTGACATTACAGAGTTTGTTCATGAAGGAAAGAACCGAATCGGCGTGGAAGTATATCAGAGAAGTTCCGCATCATGGCTGGAAGATCAGGATTTCTTCCGATTTTCGGGAATTTTCCGTGATGTTTTTGTATATGCCGTACCGAAGGTTCATATCCGTGATATTTTTGTACATACCAATATTTCGGATGATTACAGAGACTGCAGCCTGAAAGTGGATGCAAAAATTGCATGGCATGGAAAAGAAGAAAAGGCAGTTGGAAAACTGATGCTTCAGGACATGGACGGGAAGAAGATTCTGTGTGAGAGCGGAGATTTGGAGGCACTTTTTGCAAAATCATATGAATTAAAAGATGTGCATCTTTGGAGTGCAGAGAATCCATATCTGTACACGATGACCATCGTGATTGGCAAAGGGGAAGAGATAGAGAAAATTGTACAGCAAATCGGTATGAGACGGTTTGAAATGAAAGATAAAATCATGCTTTTGAATGGTATGAGAATTGAATTTAACGGAGTAAACCGTCATGAATTTGATTGTCACAGAGGAAGATGTGTCACGGAAGAAGATATGCTGTGGGATATTAAGTTTATGAAACAGCACAATATCAATGCGGTGAGAACCTGTCATTATCCGGATCAGAGCAGATGGTATGAACTCTGTGATGAGTATGGTATTTATATGATTGGGGAGACCAATATGGAGACGCATGGTACCTGGACACTGTTTGACAAAGATCCGGTGGAAACCTGCATACCTGGGGATAAACCGGAGTGGCAGGAAAATGTGCTGGACAGGGTAAATTCCATGGTACAGAGGGATAAGAATCATCCGGCGATTCTTTTATGGTCCTGTGGAAATGAAAGCTTTGGCGGAAGCAATATTTTCAAAATGTCAGAATTTATGCGGAAACTGGATAATTCCAGACTGGTTCATTATGAGGGCATTACACAAGACAGAAGATATCCGGATACCAGTGATGTAGAGAGCTGGATGTATGGAAGACCGTGGGATGTGGAGGAATATCTGCAGAACCAGCCGGGGAAGCCGTTTATTAACTGTGAATATATGCATGCAATGGGAAATTCCTGCGGCGGAATCAAGGATTACACCGATCTGCTGGACAAGTATCCGATGTATCAGGGTTCCTTTATCTGGGATTATATGGATCAGGCACTTTACCGGACGGAAAAAGATGGCAGTGAGAGACTGTGCTACGGAGGAGATTTTGATGAAGTTCCGGATGATGGAAATTTCTGCGGGGATGGTATTGTGTTCGCAGATAGAACAGTATCTGCGAAAGCTGCGGAAGTGAAATTTGTCTATCAGCAGGTAAAGCTTTTTCCAGATGTAAAAGGTGTGAAAGTAATCAACAAACGGTTATTTGAAAGTACTGCGGATTTGATTTTGAATGTGGAATTACTCCGGAATGGAGAATGTGTTGCCAGGCGGGTTCTGGACGGACTGACAGAGGCTCAGAGTGAAGCATATTTTGAACTTGATTTTGAGAAAGAAATGGAACAGCCGGGAGAATATATTGTGCAGGCTGCATATTGCCTGAAAGAAGATACTTTATGGGCAGAAGCCGGATACGAACTGATGACAGGAAGAAGTGAAGCGGTATTTGTGGAAGATACAAAGAAAAAAGAAACCGGCAGTTTTGCACAAAAGAATGTACAGATTGTGCATGGAAATCAGAATATCGGTATTCACGGAAAATATTTTGACATTGATTTATCCAGAAAAAATGGAGGCTTGATTTCACTTCGTTACAAAGGAAAAGAAATCCTTGACCGCAAACCGAACCTCGTATTTTACCGGGCATCCACGGATAATGACAGGGGATGCCAGTATATGTATGACAGTGGTATCTGGGAATTTGTGGAAAGATGGCAGAGATGCATTGATTTTAAAGTAGAGGAGACCGATACAAAAGTAGTAGTCCGTTACACTTATGAGCTTCCAATCAGTGAAGATAGTGTGTTAATTGTGGCAGATAAGAGAGAAAAACCGTCAAAATCAGCTGGAAAAGAAAACAAAGGAAATGGACGGAAAGGGATTCGGACAGAGATTGTATACACAGTAACTGCAGATGGAAAGGTGAATATCAGCCTGCATTACCATGGTGCAAAAGGACTTCCGGAACTGCCATTGTTTGGTATGGAATTTCCATTAAAGAGGGAATTTGAACAGTTTGCATACTATGGAATCGGACCGGATGAAAACTATGTGGACCGTAATAACGGTGGAAAAATAGGAATCTTTGCTTCGACAGTGACAGAAAACTATTCTCCGTATCTCAAACCGCAGAGCTGTGGAAACAGAACGGAGACAAGATGGCTGGAATTAAGTGACGGAGAAGGAAAGATTCGCTTCTCGGCAGATGTGCAGGGCAGACCATTCCAGTTTACGGCATTGCATTACAGGGAAAGCGAACTGGAAAATGCCATGCATACCGGAGATTTGCCGGCAGAAAATTATACTTATGTAAAAATTCTTGCAAAACATATGGGCGTCGGAGGGGATGACAGCTGGGGCTCACAGGTAAGAGAAAATTGCAGGGTAACGGCAGAGGAAGATATTCTGTACTCTTTTGATATTACCATGGAATAATTACGGAAAGGCAGGATGATATTGTGACAAATACCAGTACATTTGAGGAAGAGCTGGAGCGGAACGGGATTCTTATATATACCAACCGCGGGGACAGCATGATGCCGTTACTTCGTGAAAACCGGGATTTGATTCATATCCGCAGGGTAAATGGAAGATGCAGAAAATATGATGTGCCATTGTATAAGAGAGACAGCGGTCAGTATGTTCTGCACCGGATTTTAAAGGTTCGTAAAAACGATTATGTGATTTGCGGGGATAACCGGTGGAAGCGGGAATATGGAATTACGGACAGGCATATTCTTGGTGTACTGGAGGGCGTTACAAGGGATGGTGTATATATTCCGGTTACGGATAAGAAATACAGAATTTATGTACATCTGTGGTGCGATTTTTTTTATCTGCGGGCGGTGGTCTGTTGGATAAGAAGTAAAATAATCCGTTTTCTGTATAAAAGAAAAAATAGAAAAACTTAAAGCAGAAAAATAGAAAAGCTGCTGCCTGACGGATAATACCTGTCGGGCAGCAGCTTTTCTTTACAATATAAAATGGATTACTGTCTTACTTTGATATGAACTTCTCTTAACTGCTGTTCAGATACTTCGTTTGGAGCACCGCACATCAGATCCTGTGCATTTCCGTTCATTGGGAATGGAATGACTTCACGGATATTTTCTTCATTTCTGAGAAGCATAATCATACGGTCTACACCAGGAGCCATACCGGCATGAGGAGGAGCACCAAACTGGAATGCATTGTATAATGCACCGAATTTGTTCTTTAAGTCTTCTTCTGTGTAACCTGCAATTTCAAATGCTTTAATCATAATCTGCATATCATGATTTCTTACAGCACCAGAGGATAATTCCACACCGTTGCATACAATGTCGTACTGGTAAGCGAGAATTTCTGTCGGTTCTTTGGTATTTAATGCTTCCAGACCGCCCTGAGGCATGGAGAATGGATTGTGGGTGAAGATAATCTTCTTTTCTTCTTCGTCATATTCGTACATTGGGAAATCATTGACAAAGCAGAAACGGTATGCATTCTTTTCGATTAAGTCGAGTCTTGCACCCAGTTCGTTTCTGAGCTGTCCGGCAAAGTTTGCGGCACGCATTTCCTTATCGGCGATAAAGAAGATGGTATCTCCGACTTCAAGTCCGGCAAGTTCTGCGATTTCACCCTTCATATCTTCCGGAATAAATTTATCGATCGGTCCTTTGTAGGATTTGTCTTCGAGGACTTCCAGATAGCCGAGTCCGCCCATACCGATGGAAGTAGCAAATTTTAATAACTTCTCATGGAATCCTTTGGACATATCAGCATGAACCTTGATGGCACGGACTGTTTTTCCGTGGAAAGGCTTGAAGGTACATCTCTGGAAGAAATCGGTTAAATCGATGATTCTTAAAGGATTTCTTAAATCCGGTTTATCTGAACCGAACTCCAGCATAGCCTGCTTGTAGCTGATAACAGGGTATGGAGCAGCTGTTACGCCTGCACCTTCCGGAGCGAATTTTTCAAAGGTAGCAGTCAGGACTTCCTCGCCGACACGGAAAACATCTTCCTGTGTGGCAAAACTCATTTCAAAGTCTAACTGGTAAAATTCACCAGGAGAACGGTCAGCTCTGGCATCTTCATCTCTGAAACAAGGTGCAATCTGGAAATATTTATCAAATCCGGATACCATCAGGAGCTGCTTGTACTGCTGCGGAGCCTGTGGAAGTGCATAGAATTTGCCCTTGAACTTACGGGATGGGACGATGTAATCTCTTGCACCTTCCGGGGAAGAAGCACAGAGAATCGGAGTCTGGATTTCCAAAAATCCCATGTCTGTCATTTTCTGTCTTAAAAAACTGATGACATTGGAACGGAAAATCATGTTGTCTTTTACTTTCTGGTTTCTCAGGTCAAGATAACGGTATTTTAATCTCAAATCTTCACGGATTTCTTTGGAAGTCTGGATTTCAAAAGGAAGAGTGGTGTAAACTTTTCCTAATACAGTAACTGTTTTTGCTTCCAGTTCGATGGTTCCGGTAGGAATCTTTGGATTGTAGGTTTCTTCGTCACGGTGTTCAATCGGTCCTTCGATAGATAGACAATCTTCTTTTGCAATTCCGTCTAACAGGGAAGTATCACGCATTACTACCTGTAATACGCCATACATATCACGAAGGTCGATAAAAGATACACCGCCGTGGTCACGGATGTTTTCTACCCATCCTGCAACACGCAGTGTGGAGCCAACATCGCCTTCTGTGATTTCATTTAAGGTTCTGCTGCGATAAATGTTTTCGTTGCTCATAATAATCTCCTTTTTCTTTCTGAATAAAAAAGCGGACAAATCTGATTGCCCAAAACAAAGTTCAGGACGAACAGATCTTGTCCGCGGTACCACCTGATTTACTGTTATACAGTCGCTCGTTGGTTAAAAAACCTGCTGTTTGTCGCACAGTCTGCGGCGCACCTACTAAAGTCCTGCCCGTTCGGATTGCGGCTGGTAAAGTGTTATTCACATAAATTCATTCTGCGGGTTTCCACTGTCTCCGCTCACTGGAAGCGATAAGTTATGCTACTTCTCTTCGTCATTGCCATATATCTCCAATATTATATAAAAATGATTCCCGCTTGTCAAGAAAATATGCGTGGAAATATGGGGAAAATTATGCTATACTGGAAAAGTTAATTTGATATAAAAAGTGAAATGGAGGACTACAATGGGTAAGGTCACAGTTTTAGAAGAAACGACAAAAAATCCGCTGACACTGATGGGAAAGCGGGCAGGTGTATGCTGGGGAGCGGATGTGACAGATGATGCCAGAAATTATAAACGCGGTCTTGACTGTCTGATATCGGGACACGGCAGGGTGTTGGAATATGTAAACGTAGAACTGGTGCTGGATGGATATTCCGCAAGGGTGATCCGGGAATGGTATACGCATCTGGGAGGTTCACCGACAAGGCTGCAGGCAAGTACCAGATATATTAATTATAAGGATTTTTCCTATATTACACCGCCAAAGATTGCAGCAAACCCGGAGGCGGAGGCAAAATATCAGGAAATGATGGCACAGATTTGCGAAACTTGTACTTTTCTGGAGGAGGAATGTAAGATTCCGAGAGAAGATGCAGCATTGCTTCTGCCGCTTGGCATGACAACCAAAATTGTGGATAAAAGGAATCTGCGGAATCTCATTGATATGAGCCATCAGAGAATGTGTACCCGGGCATACTGGGAATACCGGGAATTATTTTCCGATATCGCACAGGCATTGGAGGGAATTTCCGAAGAATGGAAGTATATTGTGGAAAATTATTTTGTTCCAAAATGTGAACTGACCGGATATTGCACGGAAAAGAAATCCTGCGGAAGAAAACCGAAGAAGGAAGCATAAGCAGAAAGAAGAGGAAAAAAGATGAGACTGTATACATTTATTGATAAAGAACAGCAGGAATGTGTCGGAGTGGGAAGTGAACTGGATAAAAATGTAATCTATCCCATTGGACAGTTCGGGCTTGCATACCGGGATATGAACGATTTGATTATGCACGCACCGGAGGCGGATCTGGAGTTCCTGAGGAAAGCCTGCCATGCAGAGGCACAGGGTGTCAATATTTCCGATGTGAAATTATGTGCCCCGATTCCGGAACCAAACCAGGATGTCATCTGTCTTGGGGTAAATTATAAGGATCATGAAGAAGAATCCGTGAAATACGATAAGGGAGCATTTACCAGAACGGAAGGCTATCCGATCTATTTTGCAAAGAGAGTAAATTATGCCATCGGAACGGGAGATGTGATTCCGGCATATGAAAACATGGCAGAAAAACTGGATTATGAGGCAGAGATGGCTCTTATCATAGGAAAAACGGGTAAGAATATTGCCAAAGAAGAAGTGTTTGACCATATTTTTGGTTACACGATTATGAATGACACCAGTGCGAGAGATGTACAGCTCCGTTATAAGCAGTGGTTTTATGGAAAATCCATGGACGGATTTGCACCGATGGGACCATGTATTGTGACAAAAGATGAGTTTGATGAACCGCCGGTTATGAAAATCCGTTGCTATGTGAATGGGGAACTCCGCCAGAGCAGCAGTACAGACCTGCTTATCTTTGGTATAGAGCATGCGATTACGGAATTATCGGCAGGTATGACATTAAAGGCAGGTTCGATTATATCCATGGGAACTCCGGCAGGGGTAGGAATGGGAATGGAACCGCCCGTTTATCTGAAGAAGGGTGATGTGGTACGCTGTGAAGTAGAAGGAATCGGCATACTGGAAAACACAATCGGATAACACATGATTTTAAGGCGGCTTTCACATAACAATCACATAGAAATGTAAAATAATAACTGTAAAGAGAAAACAGACAAAGAACAGAAAGGAAGCGTGATTGTTATGAGAAAGAAATTTGTTGTGACATCCCTGGTGGTGGCATTATCCGTGTCAACATTGTTCGGATGTTCAGAAAGTAATAATAAAGAACAGGAAACGACACAGACAGTAGCGGAAAGCACAGAGAGTACAGGAAACACAGGAACAGGTACTGCTGTTTCAACCACTGTCGCTGAAGCAGAAGAATATGATGAGGAGGATTATACAAGAGTTCTTGTGTCAGAGAAATCGTCGTCGGAAGATGGTGTGACAACACTGCAGAGTACTTCAGCCAATACCATTTATCTTGATGGCAGCAGTATTAAATCGGAAGTATCCGGAACAACCGTGGATGGAAGTACCGTTACCATTACACAGCCGGGAGCATACATTCTGACCGGAACACTGGAGGATGGTCAGATTGTAGTGGATTGCAGTGAAAAAGGAACGGTAGAGCTGGTGTTCAACAATGTAAATATTACAAACAAAACAAATTCACCGGTTTATATCAAAGATGCAAAGAAAACACTGATTGTTCTGGCAGAAGATTCTGAAAATACACTGACGGATGCAGCGGATTATACTTATGAAGATACGGATAAAGAAGAGCCTTCCGCATGCCTGTTCAGTAAAGATGATCTGGTAATATCCGGAGGCGGAAGTCTTACCGTAAATGCAAATTTTAATAATGGAATTGCTTCCAAAGATACTTTGAAAATTACCGGCGGAACGATTCAAGTAACCGCAAAGAACAACGCAATGAAAGGCAAGGATTGTCTGATGATTGCAGGCGGGGACTTTACGATTCAGTCGGAAGGAGACGGCTTAAAGGCAGATAATTCCGATGATGCGACACTCGGATATATTGATATCAGTGGAGGAACATTTGTGATTCAGGCAGAGCAGGATGGCATCCAGGCATCTTCCTCTGTAAATATTACCGGCGGTGAATTTGATATTACAACAGCGGACGGAGCAGGTGAAGTCAAGACTTCCGGCGGTATGGATTTCCAGAAAGGCTGGGACATGGATTCTGCAAACAGCAGTAACAGTGATTCAGAAGACGGCATTAGCACAAAGGGGATCAAGGCAGAGACGGCAGTTCAGATTTCAGATGGCACGTTTACGATAGATTCTGAAGATGATGCCATTCACAGCAATGGAACAGTGACCATCAATGGTGGAACATATACCATTGAAACCGGCGATGATGGAATCCATGGCGATGACACACTGACCATAGAAGATGGAACGATTACCATAACTCAGTCTTATGAAGGGATTGAAAGTCCGGAAATTATAGTAAATGGAGGAAACATGCATGTAACTTCAAGCGATGACGGATTCAATGCGGCAGGTGGGGAAGTGACGCAGACAAATACTTCTTCCGGAAACCAGAGAATGGGAATGATGTCGGATTCGACCGGAACGCTGACGATAAATGATGGTTATATTTACGTCAATGCGGACGGAGACGGACTTGATTCTAACGGTGCTCTGACCATCAATGGCGGAACGGTTATTGTGGAAGGACCGACCAGTGATGGAAACACAGCCGTGGATTATGACGGAACCTTTAATATCAACGGCGGAGTACTGCTTGCATCCGGAAGTGCCGGAATGGTAGAGAGTGTAGGAAACTCCTCGGAACAGAATTCCGTTACGGCATACTTTGGAAACACACTCAGTGCGGGCACAACATTTGCAGTGATGGATGCGGACGGAAATCTGGTTGCGGCATTTACACCAACCAAGGCAAGTGCATGCTTTATCTATTCTTCTCCGTTGTTGAAAACGGGTGAAACCTATTCCATTCTGACAGGCGGAAGCTGCAGCGGAGAAGCAGAGGATGGACTGTATACCGATGGAAGTTACAGCGGCGGTACGCAGGTTCGGGAATTTACGGTATCTTCTGTTGTGACCACCGCAGGCTCCGGCGGCGGCATGGCTGGCGGAATGGGTGGTAAGCAGGGCGGCCCTGGAGGAAATCAGGGAAATGCACCGGCAGAAGGTGAGACACCGCCGACAGCACCGGATGGAAATGGTTTTGGCGGTGAAAAGCAGAATCAGAGTAACTCAAGTGTTTCATAAAAGATACAAAAAAAAGGAAAAATCCCCTTGTATACAAGGGGATTTTGTTCTATAATAATTATATATGCGTAATCATTGAGCAAGAAAAAAATTAAGAATACAGAAAGGAGATTTTAACTATGGCATTCATAGACAAAATCAAGGAACAGGCAAAACAGAACAAGAAGAGAATCGTTCTTCCGGAATCTATGGACCGCAGAACATTTGAGGCCGCAGCAGAAGTTTTAAAGGACGGAATTGCTGATCTGATCATCATCGGTTCTAAGGAAGAAGTAGAGAAGAACAGCGAAGGACTTGATATCACAGGTGCAACTATCGTAGATCCTGCAACAAATCCTAAGACAGCAGAGTACATAGATCTTCTTGTGGAATTAAGAAAAGCAAAGGGAATGACAAAAGAAGCAGCAACTGATCTCTTAATGAAAGAATATATGTTCTATGCCTGCATTATGGTTAAGGCAGGCGATGCAGACGGAGTTGTTTCCGGAGCATGCCATTCTACTGCAAACACATTAAAGCCGGCATTACAGATTATTAAGACAAAACCGGGTACAAAGCTTGTATCAGCATTCTTCTTAATGGAAGTTCCAAATTGCGAATTAGGCGAAAACGGAACATTTGTATTTGGTGACTGTGGATTAAATCAGAATCCGAATCCGGAAGAACTTGCAGCAATCGCCGTATCTTCCGCAGAAAGCTTTAAGGCACTCGTAGGAGTAGAACCTAAGGTTGCCATGTTATCCCATTCTACAAAGGGAAGTGCAAAACATGCAGATATCGATAAGGTTGCAGAAGCTACAAAGCTTGCAAAGGAAATGGCACCGGAATTAAATATCGATGGTGAACTTCAGGCAGATGCCGCTATCGTACCTTCTGTTGGTGCATCCAAAGCTCCGGGAAGCAATGTTGCAGGTGCTGCAAACGTACTTATTTTCCCTGACCTCGATGCAGGAAATATTGGTTACAAACTGGTTCAGAGACTTGCAAAGGCAGAAGCATACGGACCAATGTGCCAGGGTATTGCAAAGCCGGTGAATGATTTATCCAGAGGATGCTCTGCAAAGGATATCGTGGGTGTTATTGCCATCACGGCAGTTCAGGCCCAGATGAATGATTAATATAGTCTGTTTGGAAGGTTTTTGTGATTTCCAAAGCGGCAAAGCAGAAAAATCACATATATATAAATAATAAGAGTATTGACATTTTTAAAGGAGAAATTTTTATGAAAATCTTAGTTCTTAACTGTGGAAGCTCATCTTTAAAGTACCAGTTAATCAACATGGAAAACGAAGAAGTTTTAGCAAAAGGTATCTGTGAGAGAATCGGACAGGAAGGTTCTGTTCTGACACATAAGCCGGAAGGTAAGGATAAATTCGTAAGACAGACAGCTATGCCGGATCATCAGGTGGCTGTAGAATTAGTATTAGAAGCTCTTGTGGATGCAGAACATGGAGTGATCGAAGATGCAGATGAAATCGGTGCTGTCGGACACAGAGTACTTCACGGCGGACAGGTATACAGCAAATCCATCGTTGTAAATGAGGATGTAAAGAAAGTAATTAAAGACTGTTTCCCATTAGGACCGCTTCACAATCCTGCAAACTTAATCGGTATTGAAGCATGTGAAAAGGCACTTCCAGGCAAGCCACAGGTAGCTGTATTTGATACTGCTTTCCATCAGACAATGCCGCCGAAAGCTTATATGTATGCAGTACCATATGACTGGTATGAAAAATATGGCATCAGAAGATATGGTTTCCATGGTACAAGCCATGCATTCGTTTCAAAAAGAGCAGTTGAATTCACAGGACTGGATCCGGAAAACTCAAAAGTAATCGTATGTCATCTTGGAAATGGTTCTTCTATCTCAGCTGTATTAAATGGTAAATGTATCGATACAAGCATGGGACTTACTCCGTTGGAAGGACTTCCTATGGGAACGAGAAGTGGTGATATCGATCCTGCTATTGTGCAGTTTGTTGCAAACAAAGAAGGAAAGACTGTAGATGAAATGCTGAACATTCTCAATAAACAGTCCGGTATGCTTGCTGTCAGCGGAAAATCAAGCGATTTCAGAGATCTGAATGATGGAATGGATGCAGGAGATGAAAGATGTACATTAGCTCTTGAATTATTTGCATACAAAGTAGCAAAATACATCGGAAGCTATATCACAGCATTGCACGGTGTAGATGTTATTGCATTTACAGCAGGTGTTGGTGAAAATGATGATATTGTAAGAAAACTTGTAATGGAATATTTTGATTACATGGGAATCAAGATTGACCTGGAAGAAAACAAGAAGAGAGGCGATGACAGATACATCTCTACTCCGGATTCCAGTGTTAAGGTTGTAGTTATCCCTACAAACGAAGAATTAAGAATTGCAAGAGAAACATTAGAATTAGTATAATCAGTCTGCATCAGAAAAAATATCAAAAAATAGTTGACAACTACATATGATGTGTGTATAATTGTCAAGGTGCGATTGGAAAAGAGGTATTTTATGCTAATTGACTTATCGGAACTTTTATCCCATGTGGATAAGACTTTAGATCTTTCCGTGGATTTGGAGATGGAACATTTTGTGACGAGACTGGGTGATTATCCAGTAAAGGACAAGAAACCGATGATTATCCATATCAAAGGTTTGGATGAGAAGAAAGTAGAGATTTCAGCAGAGATTGAGCTTACATTGGTGATTCCATGTGACAGGTGCCTGGAAGATGTAGAAAATCTAATAAAGATCAATACTTCAAAGGAAGTAGACTTAAGTGAAACGGAAGAGCAGCGGAGAGAAGAACTGGATGATATTGATTATATCAATGGTACTGTATTCGATGCAGAGAAGTTTGCTTACGGTGAGATTTTAGTGAATTTACCTATGAAAGTTCTGTGCAGTGAAAACTGCAAAGGAATTTGTAATAGATGTGGCACGAATCTCAACCATGGTAATTGTGGTTGTGATACCACAGGAACAGACCCGCGTATGGCGAAAGCCTTAGAGGTCTTTAATAGCTTTAAGGAGGTGTAATCCATGTCTATTTGTCCAAAGAATAAAACATCAAGAGCCAGAAGAGACAAGAGAAGAGCGAACTGGAAAATGTCAGCTCCTAATCTTGTAAAGTGCAGCAAGTGTGGTGCATTAATGATGCCTCACAGAGTATGCAAGGCTTGCGGTTCATATAACAAAAAAGAGATTATTGCTCAGGACTAATAACAGGTTTTGGAGAATCAAGAATTTCATTTTCTATGGAATTCTTGATTCTTTTGTTTAGAAGAAAAAAATGGAATAAATTCATTGATCTATTCCATTTTTTTTAGTATTATAAAGTGATAGCTAAATTTTCCAAAGCAGATGGAAAAAGTCGATTTTGGAAAATTTAGGGTTTATTATAATAATCGGAGAAGGAGAGACAAAAGAGTATGTCAGAAAAGGTAATCGTGGCTGTGGATGCCATGGGCGGAGACAATGCACCGGAAGAAATCGTAAAAGGTGCGGTAGAGTCTTTACAGAAAAGCGGGAAAATATTTATTAAACTGGTAGGAAAGGAAGATGCGGTTAATGCGGAACTTGCAAAGTATGAATATGCGAAAGACCGGATTGAGGTAGTCAATGCCACAGAAGTAATTGAGACAGGAGAACCGCCGGTAAAGGCAGTCATGAAGAAGAAGGATTCTTCCCTTGTCAGGGCAATGAAGATGGTAAAGGAAGGTCAGGCGGATGCCGTGGTTTCTGCCGGAAGTTCAGGTGCTATATTAGTAGGCGGGCAGACGATTGTGGGACGAATCAAAGGGATTGAGAGAGCACCTCTTGCACCGCTGATTCCAACGGCAAAAGGTCAGTCTCTCCTGATCGATGCAGGTGCAAATATGGATGCAAAATCTTCTTATCTGGTGCAGTTTGCAAAGATGGGTTCGATTTATATGGAAAATGTAGTAGGAATCAAGAATCCGAAGGTTGCAATCGTAAATGTTGGAGCAGAAGAAGAAAAGGGGAATGCACTTGTAAAAGAAACTTATCCGATTCTTAAGGCATGTACGGATATCAATTTTGTTGGAAGTATAGAAGCAAGGGACATTCCGAACGGAGATGCCGATGTCATCGTCTGTGATGCTTTTGTTGGAAATGTTATTTTGAAATTATACGAAGGACTTGGTGCTACTTTATTAAGTAAGATAAAAGGCGGACTCATGGAAAACCTGAGAAGTAAAATCGGTGGAATCCTGATTAAACCGGCATTAAAGAAAACCATGAAGTCTTTCATGTCCAATGAATATGGCGGAGCACCTCTGCTTGGTCTCAACGGGCTGGTGGTAAAAACACACGGCAGCTCCAAATCAGGAGATGTATGCAAGTCCATTCTTCAGTGTGTGACATTCCGTGAACAGAAGATAAATGAGAAGATTAAAGAGAAGATTAAAAAGGAAGACGAAGTGCAGGCATAATGAGTGATAATGATAAATTAGGAGAATTAGAGAATAAAATAGGATATGTTTTTCAGAATAAAAAGCTGCTGATGCTGGCATTGACACACAGTTCCTATGCCAATGATCTGAGAAAAGGAAAGATGAATAACAATGAAAGACTGGAATTTCTGGGAGATGCGGTGCTTGAACTCGTAAGCAGCGAGACATTGTTCCAGAGATATGCGGATAAGCCGGAAGGTGATCTGACAAGACTCAGGGCAAGCCTTGTATGTGAACCGACGCTTGCAGAATGTGCAAGAACCATTGATCTGGGAAGCTATCTGTATCTGAGCCGCGGCGAGGAACGCACTGGGGGAAGAAAGAGAGATTCTGTTACCTCGGATGCCTTTGAGGCGGTAATCGGAGCGATTTATCTGGACGGCGGATACGAACCGGCAAAAAAGTTTGTCCAGGCTTTTGTATTAAATGATATCGAAAAGAAACACCTGTTCTATGACAGCAAAACGATTCTGCAGGAGCTTCTTCAGAAAGATTATAAAGAGCGGGTTGAATATGTTCTTACCAGGGAGTACGGTCCGGATCACGATAAACATTTCTGCGTTGAAGTAGTGTTCCGTGGTCAGGTGTTTGGAAGTGGTGAAGGAAGAACGAAGAAACGTGCAGAACAGCAGGCGGCATATGAGGCACTCCTGAAGCTGAAAAAAATGGGATAACCAGGCAATAATAAGAGGATTTTATGTATTTAAAGAGCATTGAAGTGCAGGGCTTTAAGTCATTTGCAAATAAGATCAAATTTGAATTTCATAATGGAATAACCGGAATTGTAGGGCCAAATGGAAGCGGAAAGAGTAATGTTGCAGATGCGGTCCGCTGGGTACTCGGGGAACAGAGAATCAAGCAGCTGCGAGGCGGCAAGATGGAGGATGTCATTTTCGCCGGAACACAGAGCAGAAAGCCGCTTGGTTTCGCCTACGTGGCCATTACATTGGATAATTCGGATCATAAGCTGGCAATTGATTATGAAGAAGTGACCGTTTCACGCCGGCTGTTCCGATCCGGGGAGAGTGAATACCGTATTAATGGAAGTGCCTGCAGGCTGAAAGATATCAACGAGATGTTCTATGATACCGGTATTGGAAAAGAAGGTTATTCCATCATCGGGCAGGGTCAGATTGATAAGATTCTGAGTGGAAAGCCGGAAGAACGAAGAGAACTTTTTGACGAGGCTGCCGGTATTGTAAAGTTTAAAAGGCGGAAAGTGGAAACAATCAAAAAGCTGGAAAATGAGAAACAGAATCTTGTCCGTGTGACGGATATTTTATCCGAACTTGAGAAACAGGTAAAGCCGCTGGAACGCCAGTCAGAAACGGCAAGAGAATATCTGCGGTTAAAGGAACAGTTAAAAATATATGATATTAATACATTTTTGCTGGAAGTAAACCAGATAAACAAACAGTTGGAAGAGGTTGAAAAGAATACCGGGATTGTACAGGGCGATTTGAAAGAAAACGGGGATGCTCTGGAAGAAATCCGGAAAACTTATGAGAAACTTGAAGCATATCTGGAAAGCCTGAACCGTAAGATTGACGAAAAGAAAAGCCAGTTAAACCAGACGAGTATCAGCCGTGAGAAATATCAGGGTGAAGTCAAGGTTTTTGAAGAGCAGTTAAAGTCCTTTGCAGCAACCGGTGAACAATATATGAACCGGGTTCAGGTGATTGAAGATGATTTGCAAAGACGTGAGTCGGAACTTGAACAGCTTGGAAAAAAGAAGTCGGAACTGCAGGAACTGGAAAAGAATGCAGCCAGAATCCAGGCAGAAGCGGATGAAAAGTATCAGGAGGCCGCAAAGCAGAAGAATGATCTGACAGAACAGATCGAAACACGGAAGGCAGAGATTATCCGGCTTTTAAATGAAAAAACCAATGTAAAGACAAAAATTCAGAGATATGATACCATGCTCGAACAGGTAAATATCCGGAGAGCGGAAATCAATCAGCGGATTTTGAAATTCCGCAGCGATAATGAAGCCCAGGAAAAGATGATAGCAGAACTGGAGAATGATTTTGCCGGAATCAACAGGGAAGTACAGGAAAGCGAAAGTACAAAGGAAGCTCTTTCCACAGAAATCCGGGAACTGACTGCCGGAATTAATAAAAAGAAGCAGGAGCAGGATCGGAATTTATCGGAGTATCATAAACAGAATTCAAATCTGGAAGCATTGAAAAATCTGACCGAACGATATGAGGGATATGGAAACAGCATCCGTCGTATTATGGAACTGAAGGAACGCGAAAAAGGGATTACCGGTGTTGTTGCAGATATTATTACCGCGGAAAAGAAATATGAAGTAGCGATTGAAACCGCACTGGGCGGTAATATCCAGAATATCGTTACGGACACGGAGACAACGGCGAAAAAGGCGATTGAATACCTGAAGAAGAATAAATACGGGCGGGCAACGTTTCTTCCACTGAACAGCATTGCAAATAAGACCGGTTTTCACAATGCAGAGGTATTTTCAGAACCAGGAGTCATCGGACTGGCATGTGATTTGATTAAAATTGATAAAAAATATGAAAATATCGGAAGATATCTTTTGGGAAGAATTGTTGTGGCAGATACGATTGACCATGCACTGGCACTTGCCCGGAAATATCATTATACACTTAGGATTGTAACACTAGAAGGTGAACTGTTAAATGCAGGAGGTTCTCTTTCTGGTGGTGCATACCGGAATAACAGTAATCTTCTGGGAAGGCGCAGGGAAATCGAGGAACTGGAAAATGCAGTGCGGACGATGAAGGAGCAGGTGCAAAGTCTTGCCCATAGTGTGGAAGAGGATGAAGCACAGCTGAGAGTGAAACGGACCGAACTTCAGAAAATAGAAGATATTCTGCATGAACAGTATCTGGTTCAGAACACCCTGAAAATGAATCTGGAACAGGCGGATGCGAAAAAGTGTGAGTTGAAAGAAAGTTATGACGGATTTTCAAGGGAAACCAGTGAAATCAGCGAGCAGATTACGGAAATCAAAAATAATCATGATACCCTGGAAGAGGAACTGAAGCACTGGGAGTCAAAAAATGTTCAGCTGGAAGAACAAATTCAGACTTTGAGCCAGGAATTGAAGCAGAGTGAGGAAAGGGAAATACAGGAGCAGAGGAAGAATGAAGAACTGAAACTGAAATTATCCGGTATTACCCAGCAGTCAGGATTTATTCACGAAAATCTGGAACGAATCACGAGTGAGAAAGCAAAGCTGCAGGAAGAAAAAGAAGAACTGTTAAAACAGTATGAAGATGCAAAAAATGCAGGAGAGAAGAAAAAGCTTGAGATTACCGGGCTGAGCCGGGCGATTTCGGAATGTGGGGAAGCATTGGAAAAACTGCAGGAAGAAATCGATGAAGTGCAAAAGCACAGGGATGAGCAGTCCAGGGAACATAAGGAATTCTTTACCAGACGGGAAGAGCTGACGGGCAGAATAACGGAGCTGGATAAGGAATTATACCGTCTGAATACACAGAGTGAAAGACTCGAAGAAAATAAAGAAAAACAGATGAATTATATGTGGGAGGAGTATGAGATTACGTACGGCAGTGCCAGGGAATTAAGGAATGATACATATACCAGCCTTGCGCAGGTAAAAAAAATGGCAGCAGAAGTAAGGAACAACATGAAAAATCTCGGTACGGTAAATATCAATGCAATCGAGGAATATAAGGAAGTGTCAGAACGATACGAATTCCTGAAAACGCAGCATGATGACCTTGTAATTGCAGCAGAGAATCTGGAACAGATTATTCTGGAGCTTGATACCGGTATGAGAAAACAGTTTAATGAGAAATTTGCTGATATCAGAGCGGAATTTGACAAGGTGTTTAAGATTCTGTTTGGTGGAGGAAAGGGAAGCATAGAACTAAGTGAAACAGAGGATGTACTGGAAGCAGAGATAACGATTATATCCCAGCCGCCTGGTAAAAAACTGCAGAATATGATGCAGCTTTCTGGTGGGGAAAAAGCTTTGACAGCGATAGCCCTGTTATTTGCAATTCAGAATCTGAAGCCATCCCCATTCTGTCTGCTGGATGAAATTGAAGCGGCCCTGGATGATTCCAATGTTGTGCGTTACGCAAAGTATCTGCATAAACTGACGGATCATACTCAGTTTATTGTCATTACGCACAGAAGAGGAACGATGAATGCAGCGGACAGACTTTATGGAATTACCATGCAGGAAAAAGGAATTTCAACACTGGTATCCGTAAATCTGATTGAGGATGAATTGGAACAATCAGAGAAAAAAGAAGAAGCAATCTTATAACAAAGTCAGAATGGAGGATCATATGGGCGAGGAAAAAGAAAAAAAAGGCGGATTTTTTAGTAAATTGGTAAAGGGACTTACCAAAACAAGGGATAATATTGTATCCGGAATTGACAATATTTTCAGCGGATTTTCCAGCATCAATGATGATTTTTATGAAGAGATAGAAGAAACCCTGATTATGGGGGATCTGGGAATTCATGCGACTGAGAAGATTATTGAAAACCTGAAAGAAAAAGTAAAAGAGAACAGGATAAAAGATCCGGCAGAATGTAAAAAATATCTGATTGAAAGCATTAAATCCCAGATGGACCTGGGCGAGAGTGCGTATGAATTTGAAAATCAGAAATCTGTTGTATTGGTCATTGGTGTAAATGGTGTCGGAAAAACGACATCTGTTGGAAAATTGTCTGGTCAGTTAAAGGCAAAAGGGAAAAAAGTGATTATGGCCGCGGCGGATACGTTCCGTGCAGCAGCTATTGAACAGCTGACCGAATGGTCCAACCGGGCAGGTGTGGAAATTATTGCCCAGAAAGAAGGTTCGGATCCGGCAGCAGTCGTGTATGATGCGGTACAGGCGGCAAAGGCAAGAAATGCGGATGTGTTGATCTGCGATACGGCGGGACGTCTCCATAACAAAAAAAATCTTATGGAAGAGTTAAAAAAAATTGACAGAATCATAGAAAAGGAATATAGTGGTGTATACAGAGAAAACCTGGTGGTTCTGGACGGAACGACCGGACAGAATGCTCTGGCCCAGGCAAAGCAGTTTATGGAGGTTACGAATGTAACCGGTATTATCCTGACGAAGCTGGATGGCACAGCCAAGGGCGGAATCGCAGTTGCAATTCAGTCAGAACTCGGAATTCCGGTAAAATATATCGGTGTGGGTGAGCATATTGATGATTTGCAAAAATTTAATTCGGATGAATTTGTAAAAGCATTGTTTAATATGGACAATGCCGGCGAAGAAAACTAGGATGAAGGAAAGAAGGACAAAATTATGATGACAGAACTTACATTGGAAAAGTTTGAGGAAGCAGCAGAAATTGTAAAGAAGGTTACATTGCCAACCAACCTGATTTACAGTGATTTTTTCAGCAGACAGTGTGGAAATAAAGTATACTTAAAACCGGAGAACCTACAGGCAACAGGTGCTTATAAAGTAAGAGGTGCTTATTATAAGACAAGTCAGCTTACGGAAGAAGAGAGAAAGAAAGGACTGATTACCGCTTCTGCCGGAAATCATGCACAGGGTGTTGCAAATGCGGCAAAATTATACGGTGTAAAAGCAACAATTGTTATGCCGGTGGGTACTCCGTTAATTAAAGTAAACCGGACAAAGAGTTATGGTGCAGATGTTGTATTATATGGTGATGTTTATGATGATGCCTGTGCGAAGGCAATGGAATTGGCAGAAGAGCATGGATATACATTCGTACATCCGTTCGATGACTTGGAAGTAGCAACCGGACAGGGGTCTGTGGCAATGGAAATCATCAAAGAACTGCCAACGGTGGATTATATTCTTGTTCCGATTGGCGGGGGCGGACTCGCAACAGGTGTCAGCACACTGGCAAAGATGGTAAATCCTCATATTAAGGTAATCGGTGTAGAACCGGAAAATGCAGCATGTATGAAAGCATCTTTAGAGGCAGGACATGTTGTAACACTTCCGAGTGCAAATACAATCGCAGACGGAACTGCCGTTAAAACACCAGGTTCTGTTATTTTCCCATATATCCAGAAAAATATTGATGAAATCATTACCGTACCGGATGATGAATTAATCGGTGTATTTCTTGATATGGTAGAAAACCATAAATTAGTCTGCGAAGGTTCCGGATTACTTACGATTGCAGCTTTGAAGCATCTGAATTGCAAAGACAAAAAAGTAGTATCCATTATCAGCGGCGGCAACATGGATATTATTACCATGTCATCTATTTTGCAGCATGGTCTGATCCAGAGAGGAAGAATCTTTACGGTTTCCGTACTTCTTCCGGACAAGCCGGGCCAGTTAGAGAGGGTGGCTGGAATTATTGCAAAAGAAAAAGGAAATGTTGTAAAACTGGATCATAACCAGTTTGTAAGTATCAACCGTAATACGGAAGTGGAATTAAGAATTACACTGGAAGCATTTGGCGAGGAACACAAACAGCAGATTGTTGAAAAACTGAGAGAAGAAGGATATAAGCCAAGGCTTGTAAGAACAAATCTGTAAACAGAGGATATGGAAATGAATGAGATCTGTGAAATAGAAGATAAAAGTGTAACGATATCTTTTGTCAGGGATGTGATTTCAGCAGACGGCATTTGCATAGGGAAAAGGGGAGAACGCAGAACGTTTCTCCCTCTTTTCGTAGAAAGCTGTATGCATCCCGGTGAATATAGGGTTTATCCGGTCAGACTCCGGGCGGAAAGCCTGGAAAACGAAGAATACCTGTCTATCATGGTATATGACAAAGAGGAAAAATATAAAAGAAGGGATGTAGAGATTTCGTACCGGGAATATCATCCAGGCTCAGAAAAGAAGGGATGTATTCCATGCAGAAATTGTGGAAGGTGTTAGAATGGAAAGAGATAAGTGGTATTACCGTATCAGTGTGATATTTTTTATTTTGGCGGCAGGGATTCATGCAGTCGGATATCTTACAAATTATCTGTATATGGCAGGATGGCTTATGTGGGTTCCGGCAATTATTCTTATGGTAATTGTTGTAGTGAATATTGTAAAAGATAAGTATATTGTAAATAAATATCTGAGCAGGCGGAAAATACTGCTGTCAACGGAGTGCATCATATGCTGTATTACGATTGTATATGTTATATTTAATGTTATTTATAACAGCTATCTGTTAAGAAATGGAGGCGGACAGTATACGGAAGGGGTTTATTACCTGATTAATATGGGAGAAAGAATCCGGGAAATTACCAAAGAGGATTATGGAAGGCTTTTGCTTGCGGAATACAGGCTGTTTACCGGACATATCCTTCTGCTGTATGCATTGGAGGTGCTTTTCTTCCGGATCAAGCGCATGGAAGAGGAATAATAAAAATTTTGTGTACTTATTGAGTGTATTCCGGAAATATGATATGATAATGAAGTGGTGCAGAAAACATTTTGGAAATGGAGAGCAATCATGAAAAATGAAAAATACACAGCAGGCGGATATCTTTTTGAAGATGAGGAATCTCTGAAAGAGGCAAGAAATGAGCTGGAAGGGGTAGAATATTTAAAAAAACGGACAAATTATAAAAATCCGAAAAGTATATTGAATATATACAATACGGTAATTGAAAAGAAATTATTTAAAACACCGGTGGGATATGAATTTTTAAAACAGCTGCAGGACTATCTCCTGGAGAGCGAAGAAATCGATGGCGATCAGATTATGCCGATTCCCGTAAAACGGACAACGGAAAAAAAAGGAAAGAAATTTTCGATTCCGAAGATAAAAAGAAGCATAGATAAAAGCAGTCCATACAGGAACCGTTTCCTGAATATGGTAATCCTGAATGTTGTTCTGGTTGTGATTCTTGTTCTGTTTATATTGATTTCAAATAATAGCAAAAACCTGAATATTATAAATTACCGGAACAGAATTGATGCAGAATATACAGAGAAAGAAGATAATCTGGCGAGATGGGAAAAACAGCTGCAGATAAGAGAAGAGCAGCTTTCACAGTCAGATGGAGAATAAGAAAAGAAGTCAGAGAGGTATGGTATGGGTGATTTAAAGGTACTTGTGGTAGACGATGAAGCCAGAATGCGCAAACTGGTAAAGGACTTTCTGGTAAAGAAGGAATATAAGGTTATAGAAGCCGGCGATGGCGAAGAGGCGATTGATTTATTTTTTAAAGAGAAAGATATTTCGCTGATTATTCTGGATGTTATGATGCCAAAGATGAACGGATGGCAGGTATGCCGTGAAATTCGCAAATATTCAAAGGTTCCGATTATTATGCTTACGGCAAAATCTTCGGAGGATGATGAACTGACCGGATTTGAATGTGGTGCAGACGAATATATTTCCAAACCATTCAGTCCGAAGATTCTCGTTGCGCGTGTCGATGCACTCTTAAGAAGAACTGCCAAGAGCGATAAGAATGGCATTATGCGTGCAGGAACGATCGAACTTAATAAGGTAGCACATATTGTGAAAGTAAATGACAGGGAAGTGGAATTAAGCTTTAAGGAATTTGAGTTATTAGTATATTTTATGGAAAACAAAAATATTGCCCTTTCAAGAGAACAGATTCTGAATAATGTCTGGAATTATGACTATTTTGGGGATGCCAGAACAATCGATACCCATGTAAAGAAACTCAGGGCAAAATTAACCAAAGAAGCAGATTATATAAAGACAATCTGGGGAATGGGATATAAATTTGAAGTAGAAGAAAATTAAGGAGGCCGTGGTCTCCTTGTTTTTTAAGGAAAGTGATGAAATATGAAACCTGGAATTATACATTCAATCAGAACAAGGCTTGTGATTATGCTGGTGGGATTTACTACATTGTCCGTGGTTGCAAGCTGGTTTATCAATAAAACATTCATGGGATCTTATTATATCGAAAGTAAGACCACGGATTTAATCGAGGCTTACCAGAGTGTCAATAAGATACTGGAGCAGGAAGACAGCTATCTGACTTATACACAGAAGAAAGAGCTGGCTTCTAAATTTGAGACCGAAGGCATATCGGCACTCGTTGTAGATTCGGACTTATCCGTTACATTCAGTTCTGGATTCGGCATAACAAATGAGCTTCTGCTGACAAGACTGAAGGACATACTGTTTAATAATACAACGAGCGGAGAGGTAATTAAAAATGAAGAACACTATGTTGTCCAGAAGATTTATGAGGAGGACAGCAAACGGGAATACATCGAAATGTGCGGGCAGATAGGACAGGATAATGAGTTTTTTATTATGCGCAGTTCTCTGGAAAGTATTTCCGGAGTTGTCGAGACGGCAAACCAGTTCTATCTGAGAGTCGGACTTCTGATTATCGGACTTGGTACGGTAGCCATGCTCATTTTCTCCATCCGTTTTACAAAACCCATGCTTAAGCTGGAAGAAATATCCCAGAAAATGTGTAATCTTGATTTTGATGTAAAATATGACGTAAAAGGAAATGACGAAGTAGCGATTCTTGGAAGAAATATGAACCAGCTTTCGGAAACACTGGAAAAAACGATTTCCGAATTAAAGAGTGCGAATAATAAACTGCAGACGGATATCCAGAAAAAAACGGAAATCGATGAGATGAGAAAAGAATTTCTGTCCAATGTTTCACATGAATTAAAGACGCCGATTGCACTTATTCAGGGCTATGCGGAAGGATTGAAGGAAAGTGTGAATGATGATGCGGAAAGCAGGGATTTTTACTGTGATGTGATTATAGATGAATCGGCCAAAATGAATAAGATGGTACAGAAACTGCTGACACTCAATCAGATCGAATTTGGGAATAATTATGTGGAGATGGAACGGTTTGATATCATTGCGCTGATTGACGAAGTGTTGAATCAGTCCAATATACTGCTTCAGGAAAAGAATGCAGAAGTATTTTTTGACAACCAGACGCAGCTCTATGTGTGGGCGGATGAATTCCAGATAGAGGAAGTATTGACAAATTATATCAGTAACGCAATTCATCATCTGGGCTTTGCAAAAAAAATCTGGATTTTCCTGGAAGAAAAAGAAAAAATCGTGCGTGTGAACGTATATAATACAGGAAATCATATTCCAGAGGAAGATCTGGATAAAGTCTGGATTAAATTCTACAAGGTGGATAAGGCGAGAACCAGGGAGTATGGCGGAAGTGGCATCGGTCTGTCCATTGTAAAGGCGATCATGGATTCCATGAATATGCAGTGTGGGGTGGAAAACAGGGAAGAGGGAGTGAATTTTTGGTTTGAGGTGGAAAAAGACAAAAATTAATATTGAAGTATTCTGAAAATAATGATAAAATATGAGTATTGTTAAGAAGTAAAAATATGGAAGAATAAAGGTGTGCGTATGAATCGGAAAAAGATGAAAAAAACTGTATGTCTTATGCTTGCAGCATTGATGGCTGTTTCTGGTACGGGGTGTGCAAAATCAGAATTGACAGGGATGTCAGAAGAAGAGAAAAATTTATATGTTCAGTATTCGGCCAATCTGATCTTACGTCATGATAAGAATTATATTGACAGAATGACTTATGTGGAAGCAGAGTCCGAAACAGAGACGGAAGCACAGACAAGCAGTAATGTGGCAGGAACGGACAGTCAGAATCAGGCAGGTGTGTCGGATTCTTCCACTACCCTGACAGATATGAACAGTCTGTTCCAGGTAAACGGTCTGGATATCCAGCCGGCGGGTTATGAGGTGACGGATTCCTATCCGTCTGCGAGCAGTGGGTTAGGAATGAGTATGGTCGCTGTAAAGGGATACAGACTTTTAGTCCTGAAATTTGCCGTGACGAATACAGGAGGAACGGATGCTGCTCTTGATATGCTTGGAACAAAAGCAGAATATAAAGGAATTATCAATGACTCTGTCCGGATGAACGCACAGGTAACGGCACTTTTAAATGCACTTAATACATATCGGGGAACGATACCGGCAGGCGGCAGTACAGAACTTGTCCTGGTGTTCCAGATCAATGAGAATGATGCGGATAACATAGGTTCAGTAAAACTAAACCTAACATATAACGATAAGCAGGGAACTGTTGTCATACAATAAGGAGGCATAATTATTATGGAAACAAATATTTTATTGGAGAATGGAACAAATGAGTTAGAGGTACTGGAGTTTACCATCGGCAATAATCATTATGGCATCAATGTGGCAAAGGTGCGCGAAATCATAGGATATCAGGAGGTAACACCGGTACCGAATTCACATCCGAGCATTGAAGGTATCTTCATGCCGAGAGATAAGATTATTACAGTTATCAGCCTTGCAAAGGAACTGAATCTTGCCATGACAGGTTCTACACAGACGGATATGATGATTATTACAAACTTCAATAAGCTGGATATTGCGTTCCATGTACAGTCTGTAGTAGGTATCCACAGAATCTCATGGGCAGATATTATCAAACCGGAAGCAACCCTGAATACCAACGAGACAAGTGTTGCAACCGGAATCATCAAAATGGACAAAAAACTGATTATCATTCTTGATTTTGAAAAGATTGTAACCGATATTAGTCCGGAAACCGGTCTGAAAGTTTCTGATATTACCTTACTTGGCGAAAGAGAAAGATGTGACGAGCCGATTCTGATGGCGGAGGATTCCCCATTATTAAGCCAGTTGATCAGTGATTCTTTAAAGAAAGCCGGTTATACAAACCTGATTCGTACCGCAAATGGTGATGAAGCATGGAAACAGCTGGAGAAGTTTAAGAAGGAAGGCAATCCGACAGAGAAAGTAAGCTGTATCATAACCGATATCGAGATGCCGGTTATGGATGGACACCGTCTTACAAAACTGGTAAAATCCGATGAGGAATTAAAGTCCATTCCATTAGTTATTTTTTCATCACTTGTAAATGATGAAATGCGTGCAAAAGGTCATGCTCTGGGAGCAGATTACCAGCTTTCAAAACCTGAAATCGGAAGTCTTGTACAGGTAATTGATAAACTGCTTGGAAAAGGTACGGAAGAAAACGAATAAGTTATAAATTTGGAGGATACAGGAGTGGGTTCAGAATCTACATTGCAGCAGATAAAGAAGACCGTGGAAAATGCAGATATGCTTCTTATCGGAATCGGAGAAGAATTTGCATATCCGGAAGAACAGATCCGGGCAGAGGATTATCAGAATTCCTGTTGTTATCTGAAACAGCTGGAAGAAAAAAGTACACAGGAAATCAGAGAACATTTTGAAATCTATGACAGGCTTGTGCAGCTTGTGAAAAATAAAAATTATTTCATTGTAACCATGTGTAATGATGATTTTATTTTCTGTTCAGGCATGGACAAAGGAAGGGTAACAGCACCATTTGGGACAAGAATGAAGTTCCAGTGCAGTGGTGAGTGTTCGGATGAAGTGTGGCAGATCAGCGATTTACAGCAACAGAAGGAACTGTCTCCTGTCTGCCCTCATTGCAATGCTGTTTTAGTGCCGAATCTGATAGGCAGGGAATGTTATTCCGAACAGGGTTATCTGGAGAGCTGGAAAAGATACCAGATGTGGCTGACCGGAACATTGAATAAGAATATCTGTATTCTTGAATTAGGAGTTGGATTTCACTTTCCATCTGTTATAAGGTGGCCGTTTGAGAAAGTTGCAGCATTGAATCAAAAAGCAGTTTTTGTAAGAGTAAATGAACAATTTCCACAGATTGCAGAAGAAATAAAAGAAAAATCTTTTTCTGTTCAGCGAAACAGTAAAGATTTTCTTAAGGAAATAACAGAGAATAATTCAGAAAGAGTAAGTTTATAGGGAGGAAAAAGATGCCAAAGCAGAATAATGCAGCAGAAGAAGATTATCTTGATAATTTACTAAATTCTGTTTTAAAAAATGATGGCGGAGAAGAGATACCAGATGATATTTTTAGAGACGATTTGAAAGAACTGGCTGGCTCCGATGATGATTTTTTCAGCAATATTGAAAAAGGCTGGATGAAAGATCCGTCCCAGAGTGAAAGTAGCAGACTGCCGGAGAAGGTCGCAAAAGAAGGATTGAAAAAGCAGGAAGATATAGAGAATAACCGTGCGGCAGAGAAGAAAGCAGGCAGTGGGGAACAGCAAAAAGCCCCGGAATCAGAGAAACCGCAAGGAAACCCGGAATCAGAGGAACAACAAGGGACCCCGGAATCAAGGGAACAACAAGGGACCCCGGAATCAGGGGAACAACAAGGGACCCATGAATCACCAGAAGATGATATGATGGGATTATATGACATTCTGGGAGTTACACCGGAAAATGCCGGAGAAGATACCGCCGGGATCGAGGATCTGGAGAAAAATGACCGTTCTTCAAAGAAGAAGAAAAAGAAGAGGAAACTCTTTGGAAGGAAGAAAAGAGAAGATACCGCAGAAGAACAAAAAGTTGATCTTGCCCTTGATTTGATGCAGAATGGTCAGAAGGAAGCAGAAGCTTTACCGGAGAAGGCGGACGAACAGGAGAAAGCAACCGGTTCAGAAGAGAATACGTCAGAAGAAGCGGAAGAAAATACACCGCAGGTGGAAGGACAGCCGGAAGGAACCCCAGGGGCTGCACCGGAAGATGAGACAGAGAGCATTAATTCTTTAATCAGTGATCTCGGGCTTGGAGAGGGCTTGGATGATATTCCGGAGAAAACCGATGAACCGGAGGAAGAACAGCCTGCCGAGGACAAAAAGAAGAAAAAGAAGAAGAAAGAAAAGAAAAAGAAGCCGAAGAAACAGAAAAAGCCAAAACAGAAAAAACCAAAGAAGCCGAAGAAGGAAAAGAAGCCAAAAGAGCCGAAAGGTCCGGAGGAAATCATCAAAGTACCGATTCCGTTTCTGATATTTTTATTATCCGTAGGTGCACTGATGGTTCTGGGGGTGTTGTTTGGTGGCTCTTATTATCAGTACCAAACAGGAATCAGCAATGCAACAACCTATTATGTAAACCAGAAATACGGACAGGCATATGATGAACTGTATCATCTGGATATTAAAAAGGATGATGAATATTTCTACGGACAGGTAAATACCGTTATGCAGGTATATGCAAATTACCGTTCCTATGCGGAACTGATTAAGATTGGAAATTACACGGATGCTCTGGATTCCCTGTTAAATGGAGTCCGTATGTTTGATAAATATAAGGATATTGCTAGGGATGAATATAATTGCTATAATGATTTGAGTCAGGCACTTACCTGGATTGATACGGCACTTCAGGATGTATACGGCATTACTGAGAGTGAAGCGAGGGAAATTAATCTGGGTGGCAAGAAGCTAGCATACTCAAAGAGGGTGGCAGAAATAGCCGGTCAGGCAGAGAGAAAGGATGCACAGACAGATGATAGCGATAATTGATTATGATGCCGGGAATCTCCGTAGTGTGGAAAAGGCAATGCAATACATCGGCGAAGATGTTATTATTTCACGGGACAGGGATGAGATTCTCGCAGCGGATAAAGTGGTTTTGCCCGGAGTGGGAAGTTTTGGGGATGCGATGGAAAAGCTGAAATCCTATCAGCTGATCAATACGATTTATGATGTCGCAGACAGACAGATTCCTTTCCTGGGGATCTGTCTTGGTCTCCAGCTTCTGTTTGAAAGCAGTGAGGAGAGTCCTGGAGTCAGTGGACTGGGACTGTTAAAGGGAAGGATCTTAAGACTTCCGGAAGCAGATTCCCTTAAAATACCGAATATTGCATGGAATTCCCTGGATTTGTGCAATGATGGCAGATTGTTCCGCGGGATTCCGGATCATTCCTTTGTCTATTTTGTACATTCCTATTATCTTCATGCAGAGGAAGAATCCATTGTCAGAGCGACGATTGACTATGGGACAAAGGTTCATGCATCTGTAGAAAAAGATAATATATTTGCATGCCAGTTTCATCCGGAGAAAAGTGGGGAAACCGGTTTGCAGATATTAAAGAATTTTGCAGCATTATAGAACAAAGGAGAATAAGATGTATACAAAAAGAATTATTCCATGTCTGGATGTTAATAATAACCGTGTGGTAAAGGGAATCAATTTTGTGAATCTGAAAGATGCAGGTGATCCGGTAGAGGTTGCGAAAGCTTATGATGCAGCCGGTGCGGATGAGCTTGTATTTCTGGATATTACAGCTTCTTCTGATGCAAGAAAAACCGTTGTCGATATGGTAAGACGGGTTGCGGAAAATGTCTTTATTCCATTTACGGTCGGCGGCGGAATACGGACGGTTGATGATTTTAAGGAACTGCTCCGTGAAGGTGCAGATAAAATATCTGTAAATTCGGCAGCAATTAACAATCCGGATCTGATTGCACAGGCGGCGGACAAATTCGGCAGCCAGTGTGTGGTTGTCGCCATCGATGCCAAAAGAAGACCGGGCGGAGGCTGGAATATATATAAAAACGGAGGCCGTATTGATACCGGACTGGATGCCGTAGAATGGGCAATGAAAGTGAACCGGCTCGGAGCAGGGGAAATTCTTCTGACCAGTATGGACTGCGACGGAACAAAAGCCGGTTATGATATTGAACTGACAAGAACCATTGCTGAAAATGTAAGTATACCGGTAATTGCATCGGGCGGTGCCGGTACGGAGGAACATTTTTACGATGCACTGACGGCAGGCAAGGCGGATGCGACACTGGCGGCATCTTTATTCCATTACAAAGAACTGGAGATTAAGCAACTGAAGAATTATCTTCATCAAAAAGGAGTACCGGTAAGATTATGTCTGGATTAGCAAATGACTGGCTTCCAGCCATGCAGGAAGAGTTTAAGAAGCCATATTATGCACAGTTATATAAAAAAGTACTGGATGAGTATCATAGTACCCAGGTATTTCCCCCGGCGGCCGATATTTTTAATGCGTTTCATTTTACCCCGTTGTCCGAGGTAAAAGTAGTAATTATCGGGCAGGATCCGTATCATAATTACGGACAGGCACATGGACTGTGTTTCTCTGTAAAGCCGGATGTGGAGATACCACCTTCACTGGTTAATATTTACAAAGAACTTCATGATGATCTGGGATGCTACATTCCAAATAACGGATATCTGGAGAAATGGGCAAGACAGGGTGTTTTAATGCTCAACTCCGTTCTGACGGTGAGAGCACACCAGGCAAATTCGCATCAGGGGATTGGCTGGGAAAAATTTACGGATGCCGTGATTCAGGCGGTAAATACACAGGACAGACCGATTGTATATATGCTTTGGGGAAAGCCGGCACAGAATAAGGCGGCTTCCGTTAATAATCCGAAGCATCTCCTGTTAAAAGCACCACATCCAAGTCCGTTATCCGCATATCGTGGTTTTTTCGGATGCAGACATTTCAGCAGGGCAAATGCATTTTTAGAAGAGAATGGCATACAGCCAATTGATTGGCAGATAGAAAATATTTAGTAAAAAGGTTAGATTGTGAGTTACAATCTAACCTTTTTACACTTATTCAGACTTTTTAGTAGTGATTATTGTGAAAAATTGTGGTAAAGTAAGGAAAGTGGAACGGAAAAGAAGGCATATTTCACAAAACAGTAAAAAAGGAGAATCATTATGAAGAAGAAGAATGTGATGAAAGGAACTGCTTTGGCATTAATATCTGCTATGGGTGTCCAGTCCGTGAACTGGGCTCCGTTATCTGTTCATGCAGAGGAGAGCAGAACAAATGTTGACAGCAAACTTGCTTATTTTGTAGATTGCGGTGACTATGATGTAACAACCTTATCAGCAGGCGATTTGTTTGGCCAGTATAACAGTGTAACAGATCAGGCATATCAGGCAGATGTGGTAACAGGTAAGAAATGGGGTATTGTAGATTCTGTTTCAAATCCTCTTAAGAACGGAACAGCACCGAATGCGGCAATCACAGATGCAGCTTATACAGATAATACATGGCCGTTTGAGACGGATGCAGCGATTGCGGATGGTGCAGATAAGAAGTCAACAAACCGGTACACAAAGAACCAGTTTGAAAATGGAATTGCAAGAAATTTACATTATGCATTTGAACTTCCAAACGGTACATATACGGTTGAGATGTATTTTGCAGATCCGTGGGGCGTTTCCCAGACACCGGATGTTGAAGCTGAAGGTAATGTAGTCATCAATGGTGCAATCGCAGGCACTGCAGAACAGGCAGTGGTAGAAGTAAAAGATGGCGAGTTGAATCTGGATATTACTTCCGAATCTTTATGTATCAATCTTTCCTATATTAAGATTTATTTTGGCGACGTGACAACACCGGATGTAACACCGGGCGATGATGATAATGCGGATGAAACCATCGAAGGAATTGCAGCATATGACCTTTCCGATGTGGATGTTACAGACGCATACCTGACAAATGCGGAGGAAAAAGATATTGCATATATGCTTTCCCTTGACAGTGACAGACTGCTTGCAGGATTCAGGGAAACAGCAGGACTGGATATGCAGGGTGCAACCAGATATGACGGATGGGAGAATACCTTAATTGGCGGACATACCATGGGACATTATCTGACAGCTATGGCACAGGCAGTTGCAGAGCTTCCGGATACGGATGAAAGAAAAGCAGAAGTAGCGGAAAAACTCGAATATATCATTGACGGATTAAAAGAATGCCAGGACGCACTGGGAACTGGTTACATCTTTGGTGCAACATTACCGGATAAATCCAATCCGGAAGCACAGTTTGACAATGTAGAAAAAGGTCTTACCAATATCGGAACACAGTCATGGGTACCATGGTATACCATGCATAAGATACTGGCAGGACTTGTAGATACTTATAAATATACCGGAAATCAGACTGCACTGGAAACCGCAGAAGCACTGGGCGACTGGATTTATGACAGGGCAGCCGGATGGGATACGACAACAAGAAACCGTGTGTTTGGCATTGAATACGGCGGAATGAACGATTGCCTGTATGAATTATATGCAGTTACACAGAATGATAAATATGCAGTAGCAGCACATGTATTTGACGAGGACAGCCTGTTTAAGACCGTAGCGGCAGGTGCGGATAATGCATTGAACAACAAGCATGCAAATACAACGATTCCGAAATTTCTGGGGGCAATCAACCGCTATGTGACAACAAACGGAAAGGTAATCAATGGAGAAGAAGTTGATGCCAGCGCATATCTGACTTACGCAGAGAAGTTTTTCGATATGGTACTGGAGAATCATACCTATATTACCGGTGATAACAGTGAATGGGAGCATTTCGGTGCGGATCATGTGCTGGATGCAGAGAGAACAAACTGTAACTGTGAGACCTGTAATGCTTATAATATGTTAAAGCTTGCAAAGGCATTATACATGGTAACCGGTGATAAGAAATATGCAGATTACTATGAAAATACCTTCTATAATACCATTCTTTCTGCCCAGAATCCAGAGACAGGCATGACAACTTATTTCCAGCCGATGGCATCCGGATATTTTAAGGTATACGGAACGGAAACACAGAGTTTTTGGTGCTGTACCGGAAGTGGTATGGAAAACTTTACCAAGCTTGGCAATGCCATTTATTACAGGACCGAGGATAAAGTGCTTGTAAATCAGTATTTAAGCTCTGTACTTACTGACACTTCAAAGAATATTAAGATTACACAGACAGCAGATATTCCGGAAAGTGATACCGTGCAGTTTGTGGTAAATACACTGGATGGTTCTGAAAGTATAAATAGTTCTGTCGGCTTCCGTCTTCCTGACTGGCTGGCAGTAGATGCAACCACAACCATAACCGTCAACGGAGTTGAAGCAGAATACCAGAATGAAGCCGGCTATGCAGTGGTTTCCGGGCTGAATGACGGGGATGAAGTAGAGATTACACTTCCAATGGAAATCAAGGCATATAACCTTCCGGATGGCGAGAGTGTATACGCATTCAAATATGGTCCGATCGTATTAAGTGCAGAGCTTGGAAGCACAGATATGAAGCAGACAACTACAGGTGTAAGCGTATCCATTCCGGCTTCCAAATTAATTGAAGAAGAATATATCAGTGATGGTACGGAGAATATCTCTGTTCTGAATGGTTCTGTAAGCGACTTTATGAAGAATATTAACAGCAATCTTGTAAAAACAGAGGGGGCACTCGAATGGACTCTGGAGAATACAGATGCAAATCTTACTTTTGTACCGCATTACAGCCAGCATACACAGAGATATGGAATTTACTTTAACTACACAGCAAATTCAGGTGCATTTAATGTAACAAAGTACTTAAAGGACAAAGAAACTGCAAGATTTGAAAATGCAAAGCAGGATGTAGTACAGCCTGGTTATGGTCAGTATGAAAATGATGAAGATCATAATATGCAGGAAAGCAATTCTGTCGGACAGACATCCGATGGAACAAGCAGATATGCGAAGGCAGGCGGATATTTCATTTATACAATGAAGACTGCTCCGAATGAGGACAATGTGCTTGAAGTAACCTTCCGCGGTGCAGATGAAGGAAAATCCATTAAAATCTCTGTTGATGGCACCGTTGTTTATGATGAAGTTCTTTCCTTCTCAAAGGCAAGGGCAGCCGTTTCCGATACCGATGAGTATACCGTAAGAATTCCGGTATCAGCAGATATGATCGGTGATAAGACTAAGGTAGATGTGAAGTTTGAAAGTGGAAAAGCAGATGAAGATTCCGCAGCCGTATACAATTTCATCTATATGACAAAAGCATACAGCACAGATACCAGCCTTGAATTAACTTCATCTGAAGGAACCGTAACAAAAGCAGACGATAAGAGTTATACCATTTCCATAGGCAAGGATGTTACAAGTGTTGATTTGACAGCAAAAATTGCTTCGGAGTACGGATATGTAAGAGTAAATGGTGCTGTTGTAAAAGAAACACAGCCATACACCGTAGATTTAAGCAAAAATAACTTTATTACACTGACCTATACTGTTTATGCAGAAGATATGGAAACATCCGAGGATTATACAGTAAATATTCAGAAGGAAACGGATGCGGACAGCAGGAAAGATGTTGATAAGAAGCTTGCATACTTTGTAAACTGTGGTGACTACGATGTAACTACATTGTCAGAGGGTGATTTATTCGGTGTATATAATGGTGTGACAGACCAGGCATATGGAGTCGATCCGGTAACCGGAAAGAAATGGGGAATTGTAGATACCATATCAAATCCATTAAAGAATGGAGAGGTAACAAACAATCCAGCTATGACGAAAGCAGTATTTACGGATAATACATGGACCTTTGAAACCAATACATCGATAACGGATGAAAGTGATAAGACATTGACAAACCGTTATACAAAGAATCAGTGGGAAAGCGGCATGGACAGAAAATTAAGCTATGCGTTTGAAGTGCCGGACGGAACTTATAAGGTAGAAATGTATTTCGCAGATCCATGGGGCGTTTCAAAGGATCCTATCGTATCAGCAGAAGGAAATACCGTGATTGAAAAGGCAGGTACAAATACAGCGGTAACTGCAGATGTAACGGTAACAGATGGTGAATTAAATCTTGATGTAACATCACCGGATGCAACAAAATGCCTGAATCTTTCCTATATCAAGGTATATATGCCGGAAACAACACCGAATGATGGAGGAAAAGATGACAGCACCGGAAAAGACGATGCTACCGGAAAGGATGACGGCACCGGAAAAGACGATGTTACCGGAAAGGATGACAGCACTGGAAAAGACGATACTGCTGGGAAAGATAATGATGCCGGAAAGAATGACAATGCAGGAAACAGCACAACAGCCGGACAGATTGGCCAGACAGCAAAGAATGATACAACAACAGCAAAGGGTGAAAACAAGACAGCAGATGGAAGCACAAAGACAGGTGATACCGCACCAGTTGCACCGCTTGCCGCAGCTGCAGCCGTTTCACTTGGAATTGTGGCAGTGTCATTAAAGAAAAAGAAAAAAGCAGAATAAATAAATAGAATAATCGGGTAGGAGGTAAATAATTATTTTATTTACCTCCTACCCGATTTATAATAATTTATTTGCGGTAGCAAGCATTAACTTGATACGGTTTAACTGGTTTACTTCGCTGGCACCAGGATCATAGTCTACGGCAACAATATTTGCTTTTGGATATTGTTTTCTAAGGTTTTTAATAACACCTTTTCCAACCACATGGTTTGGAAGGCAGCCAAACGGCTGGGCGCAGACAATATTAGGAACACCTGTATGAATCAGCTCCAGCATTTCGCCGGTCAGGAACCATCCCTCACCGGTCTGGTTTCCAAGAGATACAATAGGTTCTGCCATTTTTGCAAGTTCACGGATATCCGAAGGCGGAGTAAAGTGTTTGCTCTTTTTGCAGGCTTTGATGACAGGTCTGCGGATATAATTCAGGGCAGAGATTCCGAGATTTGCAAGATGTTTTGCCTTTTTCTTCATTCCAAGGTAATCCGCTTTGAAATTATTGTTATAGAAACAGTAGTAGAAGAAGTCAAGCAAATCAGGCATGACGGCTTCCGCACCTTCCGCCTCTAAGAGTTCTACCAGATAATTATTGGCAGACGGAAGGAATTTTACAAGGATTTCACCAACGATGCCGACACGCGGCTTCTTCATGTCCTCATGGATTGGAATCCGGTCAAATTCTTCAATAATAGCGGTAAGGTTTTTTCGGAATTCCCCCATATGGAAACCAGGTTTTTCAAGCTGGCGGATACAGGTGGTTTTCCATTTTTCATGTAATTCATCCGCACTTCCCGCATTGATTTCATATGGGCGCATACGATACAGGCAGCGCATAAAGACATCCCCGTATATCAAAGCCTGTACTCCTTTTACAACCATTTCAGGGGTGTATTGGAATCCGCTGTTGGACTCAAGTCCCTGTACACTTAAAGAGATAACAGGAATCTGAGGATATCCGGCTTTCTGTAAGGCACGCCTGATAAATCCAACATAGTTAGAAGCACGACAGCCACCGCCCGTCTGTGTCATGATGATAGCAAGCTTGTTTACATCGTATTTACCGGAAAGAACGGCATCCATCATCATACCGACAACAATCAGGGAAGGATAGCAGGCATCATTATTTACATATTTTAATCCGATATCAACGGCATTCCGGCATTTTTCCTTATAATCAGGGCTGTCCGTATCAGACTGCAGCATCACGATATTCAGTCCGCAGGCTTTTAAGGCCGGTCCGAGTAAATCAAAGTGAATAGGTGTCATCTGCGGTACAAGGATGGTATATCCCTCATCACGCATTTCCTTTGTAAATTCCTGTTTTTCGACATTTGCCGGCCGGATTTTCCGCTGTATATGATTCTCCTTACGGACACGCAGGGCAGAGATCAGGGAGCGGATTCTTATTCTTGCCGCACCAAGATTATTTACTTCATCAATTTTTAATACGGTATATATTTTTCCAGAATTTGTCAAAATATCATTTACGCAATCGCAGGTAACGGCATCCAGACCGCAGCCAAAAGAGTTCAGCTGGATAAGATCCAGATCATCCCTTGTTTTCACATAATTTGCCGCACGATAGAGTCTTGAGTGGTACATCCACTGATCCATGACAATAAGCGGACGCTCTACATTTGCAAGATGTGAAATACTGTCCTCGGTCAGAACGGCAATACCGTAAGAGGTAATCAGTTCCGGAATACCGTGGTTGATTTCCGGATCGATATGGTAAGGTCTTCCGGCAAGAACGATTCCGTGACGGTTATTTTCTTCCAGATACTTCAGAGTTTCCTCGCCTTTTGCCATAATGTCACGGCGGGCATCTTCCATGGCTTTCCAGCCTGCGGCGGAAGCATTTAAAATCTCATCCTTTGGAATATTGAATTCTTCCGTAAAGATATCAACCAGTCTGGAAGAAACGGTTTCCACGTTTGTAAGAGCCATAAAAGGATTTAAGAATTTAATATGTTCCTGTTCCAGTTCTTCGACATTATTCTTGATGTTTTCCGCATAGGAAGTAACGATAGGGCAGTTGTAATGGTTGTTGGAATCCGGTGTTTCGTTGCGTTCATAAGGAATACAAGGATACCAGATAAATTTAATATCATTTTTAATCAGCCATTCGATATGTCCGTGTGCGAGTTTAGCAGGATAACATTCGGATTCACTCGGAATGGATTCGATACCAAGCTCGTAAATCTTTCTGGATGACTGCGGGGAAAGAACCACGCGGAATCCCAGCTTGCGGAAGAAAACAGCCCAGAACGGGAAGTTTTCGTACATATTTAGGACACGCGGAATTCCGACAGTGCCGCGTGGGGCTTTATCTTCCGTTAAAGGTTCATAATCAAAGATACGTTTCAGTTTGTATGCAAAAAGGTTTGGAACATTATCCTTGTTTTTCTCTTTGCCGATACCTTTTTCGCAACGGTTTCCGCTGATAAACTGACGACCGCCGGAAAATTTGTTGATGGTAAGGAGACAGTTATTGGTACAGCCCTTACATCTGGCGAGGGAAGTGGAGTATTCCATGGCATTAATTTTATCGATACCCAGCATGGTTGTCACTTTGCCTTTGCAACGTTCCCTTGCAATTAATGCAGCACCGAATGCACCCATGATACCTGCGATATCGGGGCGTACAGCCTCACAACCGGAAATCTTTTCGAAGCTTCTTAAGACGGCATCGTTGTAGAAGGTTCCGCCCTGGACTACGACTTTTTTACCGAACTCTTTGGCATCCGTTACTTTGATAACCTTGAATAAAGCATTTTTAATGACGGAATAGGCAAGTCCGGCAGAGATATCGGCAACGGTAGCACCTTCCTTCTGTGCCTGCTTTACATTAGAATTCATGAATACGGTACAGCGTGTGCCAAGATCGGTCGGGTTCTTCGCAAATAAAGCGGCCTTTGCAAAATCCTGTACGGAATAATTCAGCGATTTCGCA
>ULWV01009400.1_pt1 | contig 36643 bp, 29 predicted proteins | sample 1960651 | NCBI WGS metagenome assembly ULWV01 (sample SAMEA4835820, study PRJEB28245) | human gut metagenome | biome: gut microbiome; material: fecal sample | place: Denmark | collected 2008
GCCAGACAGGAATTAAAAATCACCAAGCAGGAAGTTAATGCTGCTAAACAGGAAGCAAATGCTGCTAAACAGGAAGTGGATGCTGCTAAACAGAAAGTGGATGCTGCTAAACAGAAAGTGGATGCTGCCAACGAAAGAGCTGAAAACGAAGCTAAGGCCAGGATTGCAGCTGATGCCAAAGTTGCCGAGCTTCAAGCTCAAATCAAAGAGCTTAAAGAAAAGTATGAATTGACGAATTGAACATGTTCTGTCGTCAACATATAATATTTCATGAATTGTCATATAAGCAATAGCTATAGTCTGGCAATATACAATACCAACCCGGACATACCACAATGAAAATGGCGGTCAAAAAATGACCGCCATAAAAAATAATAAAAATTTACACACTTTACTTGACAAACTCGGGTTGTTAAATTTACGCTTCACCGAGCGTCACATCAAATCCAACTATCTTTTTAAGTATCTTTACTGCATCTCTTGTGTCAACTTTTCCGTCGGCATTGACGTCCGATGCTTCAAGGTCGATTGCAAATCCTGTGAATCCCGCAACATATTTTTTAATTACTACAGCGTCACGGCTGTCGATTTTTCCGTCACCATTGGCATCACCGTAGGTTATTTCAGAAACTGTCTTTATATTAGTCTCTGTTACAAGATATGTACTGAAATGTCCTGTCTCAAAAATCAGAAATCCATTCTGACAAACTGCATTCATATTAGTAAACTTACCTTTTTCATTCACATAATAAACCTTACAGTTCTCTCCCATGTAACCATCAGGAACAGGTATTTTAACTGTGACTTTTTCGGACGGCTGAACTGTCTGTCCGCTCTCGTTTTTCAGCGAAATCTCATATGTAACAGATTTTACGTCTTCAGGTTTTACATCTGAATCTTCTATTTTTCCTGTAAAATCAATCTTTGAATATTCTTCGTCCGATTCTGTAAGCTGCCTGCTTTCAAGACTAATTTTTTCTTCATTGTCTCCTCCTATTGAAGAATCGTCTTTTGAATATTCTATCTTGATTCCGTCTGTGGTCTCTTTTTCGTTAAGCTCAATAAATCTGATTCCGTTTGCCTCGGCATATTCCTGTGCCTTACTTCCGGCATAGCCTGATATCGTAAAATCATCATATTTTTTATATGTTGCACTCTGTTCATCATAATAATAGCCAAAAGCATAATCCCGTATTGTTGTTACATTTTTAGGAACTGTAATATTTTTAAGATTATCACAATTTTGAAATGCACTTCTTAAAACAGAAGTTAATGTATCAGGCAATACAATATTTGTAAGCTGCGTGCAATATGAAAACATAAAATCCCCTAAAAACCGCATATTTTCAGACAATACCACTTCCTTCAAATTTGAGCAATACTGAAAAACAGCAGGATTAGGCATTGTTATATTTACAGAAAGTTTTACTTTTTCCAATGAAGTACATTTATAAAATACAGCCTCTCCCATGCTTGTCACAGAATCCGGAATTACTACTTCTTTTAGTCCGCTGCATTCTCCAAAAGCATCCGTGCCAATATTCGTGACGCTGTCAGGAATATTTATGCTCTCCAAAGCCTTTGTGCCATAAAATGCAAAATCCCCGATAGTTTTTACTGTATCAGGCACAAAAAATTCTGTATCTTTAATTCCTGCAGGATAACACAGTATTCTTGTCATAGCTTTGTTGTATAAAACGCCATTTTTTACAATATAATTGTTATTTGTATCTGAAAGCACTATTTTGGAAAGATTTTTACAACCCCTGAATGTACTGCTTGAAATTATAGCATTATCCGGAAGCTCTATTGATATAAGCGATGTACAATCACCAAACACACCCGAACCTATTGACATAAGTGATTGTGGCAATTTAATCTGCTCTAGTGACGAACAAAAAACAAATGCCGAACCATCTATCTTTGTAACTCCTTCAGGTATTTCAATGTTTTTTAAGCTCTTACATCTATAAAATGCAGAGTTACCAACAGTAGTTACTGTACCTGGTATACTGATTTCTTCTAATAATTCACAGTCATAGAATGCATACTGTTCAATGCCTGTTATACCTTCATTTAATATAACTTTTTTTAAATTATTGCATTCCCTGAACGTACCATTTTTAATTGCTGTTACACTTCCGGGAACTTGTACCGAAACAAGTCCGTTACATCTATAAAATGCCAACGTCGTAATATTGGTAACACTGTCAGGAATGTCAATATTTTTCAAATTATCAAGTCTTGCAAACGCTTTTTCACCAATGTTTACAACTCCCTGTGGTATTTCAATCTCATAAAGATTATTACAATCAGCAAATGCAGAATAATCTATAGTCTTTGTACATTTGTCTACGATTACTTTTTCTGGTATCAGTGAGTTTACCGCACTGACAAGTATTCCATTTTTCACATCGTATAATATTCCGTCTTTGAATATGAAATTATTATTTTCATCCTCAATCTCAACACTTTGTAAAGCATCGCAATCTCCAAAAATTCCGCCCCCTATTGATTCTACACTTTGAGGTATAAACAGGCCTGTTAATGAGATACAGCCTTGAAAGCAGGTTTTTCCTATACTTTTTAGATTTGACGGAAGCTTGATATTTTTTATTTTTTCACAGTTCATAAATACGTAATTACCGATTTTTTGAACCGTTTCAGGTATAATGACTGTATCTGTTTTTTCAGCATCACCAAATGTTATGTATTCAAGATTTGCATCAGCTCCAAAAAGGCTGTCTGATAAAACAGTAAGATTTGATGGAAGCTTTATCTCTTTCAAATCACCGCAAAATCTAAACGCACCCGTTCCAATGCTTGTAACACTTTCAGGAACCGAAAGACTCGTTATTGACCAGCATTGGCAGAAAGCATAGTTTTCAATCGAAGTAATTCCATCAGGAATTTCTATATTTTTAAGACTTTTAAATCCATAAAATGCCGAACTTCCTATAACCGTCACCTTTTTACCGTCTATCTCTGAAGGAATAACAATACTTTCGTCTGTTCCTTTGTATTTTGTTATTTTAACAGTATCATCTGTCAAAATTGTGTAAGTGTACGTTGAATTGCCAACCGTGTAATCATAAGTTGTCTGTGCCGCCTGAACCTGCATAAGTCCTGTCGCTGCACTCTCCTGCCATTTACTGTTTCCTGAATTTGCTCCAGCAAACGGAAGTCCTGTAAATACAAGCCCTGCTGACAGTGCAATGCATGCTATGCTTTTACATGTCTTTTTTGTGATTTTTTTTATTCTCATAAACTATCCTCCTGTATTAATTGACATGACGACTCGCAGCCACCATATCAATATTATTATATTTAAACTTTCATTACGCTTCACCGAGTGCCACATCAAAACCTGCTATCTTTTTAAGTATCTTTACGGCATCTCTTGTGTCAACTTTTCCGTCGGCATTGACGTCTGCTGCATCAAGGTCGATTGTAAATCCTGTGAATCCCGCAACGTATTTTTTAATTACTACAGCGTCACGGCTGTCGATTTTTCCGTCACCATTGGCATCACCGTAGGTTATTTCGTTCATTCTGCCCTCAATGAATGTGAATCCGTTATCTTCGGCATATTTTTGTGCTGCTGAGCCTGCTTCACCGTAAATTGTGAAATCGTCTGATTTTTCAAAACCATTGTCACCAAATACATATCCAAAAGCTTTTTCTCCTATATACACAACACTTTTCGGTATATATATTGATTTCAATTCTTCACAGTTTAAAAATGCTTCGTAATCAATTCTTATTAATCCATCATTTAATTCTATTTTTTTTATTTTACTGCCTCGAAATCCACCCCCTCCTATAATTTTTACCGTAGACGGAAGAATTACTTTCTCACAGTCAATCGTATTAACATCTCCAATCTTAATTACTTTAAGCCCGTTCAAAGTTTCCGGTATATTTAATATCTTACTTCCTATATAATCGCTGGCAGTAATATATGCTCCGTTTCCGGGAATATTATATTTTAAAAATTTATACTCTCCTGATTGTTCTTTGACTGAAAATAATACATTACTACGCATCAGTTTAATACGTTCATTATTTTCATTTAATATGTAATTTCCTTCTTCGTCCTTCAAATCCCATAATGAATCGGAAGAACACGGCTCGCCCAATGTATACGTCCACTCAACACCTGTTTCGTTGTATATATATTTAAAAGCCGAACTGCATGCGGCAAAAAAAACCTCCGGATATTCATAATATTCAAAATTTTCATATACAATAACCGCTTTGGATATATTATTTTTTAAAAGTTCAATGATTTTATCCGAAACTATTTTTGTTATCTCTTCTTTGCTTAATGTATTTTCCTGTTCCAATGTAATATATACATCATAAAAATTATAATAATCCGAATCGTCGGCATATTCCAATGCTTTAAATGTAAGATTTTGCGAATGTCTCTGTGAAAATGTTTTATATGGCATATTTACAAATGCTGTATTTATGCTGTTCACTCCTGCCGTGTCACCAAAATCATCTTTATCGATTCTTATTGAATCATCACTCCATGTAAGGTCCGATAAGTACCATTTACCATTGTCTAACTTTACTGCATTCCACGCATGTCCGCCGCCATCTGCATATCCTGACAACAATATCGTATCTACACCAATGTAATTAAGATATAGCTGTGCTGCCTTCGCATATCCCTCACATACAAAATCTTTCTTCTCCACACTTCCCATAATACTATGTGTATAATATTGTGTATTTTCATCATCACCGTAATAGTAATCTGAATTCAGACAGATTTCATCAAATACAGCAGTCTGCTTTTCATAATTTGTTGCATATTCTTTTGTCAAATCATAATATTCATGAATTCTTTTTTCTATAAGTTTCCTACATTCTGCTCTTCTTGACTTGTCCCGATAATTTACTGACCACGAATCATCACGGTTTAAGATATATATTATAATATCATCATCATTTTTAATTGTAATTCCCGCTCTTGCAGTTGTATAATCGGTATTTCCGTCTTCATCATCACCTGTTGAATACATTGAATATAAAAAATAAAATATCGGCATGTCTTCATACAAAGCCGTTTCAACTATTGCGTACTCATCTTCAGTGAGATTATAGTCACTTTTATGCAGTAATTTATCTATACACCACTCATATTCATTATTACTGCTGTCATTTTCATCTTCCCAAAACAAATAATATGTAGCTTCCAGCTCTCCGTTATAAAAATCCCAGCATATATCCCTTAAATCTTTATAATATCGCTGCATGGCCTCACCAGAATCCCAAGTTGCAAGCTGATTGTAGCAATATAAATAACTTGTGCTTTCAGGTGTTATCTCAGGGTACTTGTTTTCCGTTTCATTATCCGAAATCGTCACTGTGTCATTTTCAGGATAAGTGGTTTGTGCCGCATACGCCCTATATCCAAGCCCACCGAACATACCCGAAAATATCAGTAACACTGCCATCGCTGCCGAAAGAAATTTAATTATAATTTCCTGTCTGATACGCATAAATCAATCCTCCTTTTATCTTATAAATACAGTTTTATATGTTATAAATGTTTTTCATTTATGCCGCTCCGAGTGTCACATCAAACCCAGCAATCTTTTTAAGAATCTTAACAGCATCTCTTGTGTCAACTTTGCCGTCGGCGTTGACATCCGACGCTTCAAGGTCGATTGTAAATCCTGTGAATCCCGCAACGTATTTTTTGATTAATACAGCATCGCGGCTGTCGATTTTTCCGTCGCCGTTGGCATCACCATAGGTAACAGGAACAGCAGGTGTATACGCAATCTCAGGAAGTTCAAAAATCTTTGTATTACTTGGGCTGTCAATTTTTATTTTTCCCTGTTTTAATACAAATTCATCAATATAATCAAATCCTTCATTTTCATCGCATTTGAATATAACTTCCGATTCGGATTGATTTTTCATATTGATTTTATATACATCTTTACGCGTTGCAATATACATATAATCATCATAAATATACATACCGATGATTTCCTTAAATGTTTTAAAATCCGTGGCTTCGCTTCCATCTATTTTTGATTTTACAATCGTCTTTGTATTGCATATATAATACCAATAACCATTGTAATAATTAAATTGCTTAGCGTTTTTATTTCTGAAAATATAGCCCTCATATGAATCGCTTTTATCACACTTTACTGTCTCTGACCAACCGTAATGGTTCAATTCTGTAATTTCATCATCACTTTTCAAAAAGTAATCTGTATTATATACACCTTCCCAAAACGAATCTTTTCCCACATCATCCCATGTAGCATCAAGATGATAGTTGATACCATCCAAATTAACTATATTCCATGCGTGATCCAAATCCGATGAAGATGCAATATAATTGGTTATTTTATATTTTCTAAGCATATATTCCATAAAGTCTGCATATCCGCTACACACAGCCAGTCCGTTATAAACCACACCTTCTTTTTGATAACTTTCTGTAGGAATCGTGTCTAAAACAAAATTTTTATAATCATATTCACATTCCCTCATTGCCCATTCATATATCGCCAGCGTTTTTTCCAAATCCGACATACTGTCATCTATCTGTGCCGTAAAGTCTGCTATTCTTTTGTTGAATTTATTATATTTATCGTAAGATAATTTCTCATCAAATTTATTTTCTTCGTTAAAAAATTCAGCAGGAACCGTTAATGATAATGCCGCCAGATAATCTTCGTCATATTCCCGTAAAATATAATTTATGTAAGAATATTGGGGTTTCGTGCTCAAATATCCGACATAATTGTATATATCACCTGCTCTGTCCTTATTTATTTTTAAGTCTCTTAACTGAATAGTATAAACATTATATGGCAAAGCCACCGAATACTTACCTTCAGTTATTCTTTCCTCAATAATTTTCATTTCTTCTCCGTTTTTTAACCGTTTCTGTAATACATCAAAATCATTTCCTGCCTGTTCTTTATTAATCGTCTGATTATTTTCATTTGTGTATTTATCTTTAGCAGAGACAAGCACACTTTTAATATATGTACCATCATCACTGATTTTAACAGAATCAATCCAATAATACTGTCTGTCGGAAACTCTTAAATCATTCAAATATCTATACATTTCCGCAGTTTTTTCTGTGGTGAATCTCCAATCCGAAATATCTATTCTTCCGCTTGCTTTATCTATTTCTTCCGCAAGCAATTCTTTCCATTCACCGTTATCAAGTCTTGTATGTAATTTAATATAATCATTTTTTGCTGTTATTTTATCTATTGTATTATCTTTATTTACATATTTATCTTTTACAGAGTACCAAAGAACACTGTTTCCGATAAAATCGCTTATAAAACACAAATTCAGCCAATAATAATCACTCTGCCGCATTAATTCTTCAACATATTTATTTGCCGCATCAATTTCATCACTTTCCAATCCATTAATTATCTCTGTTAAATATGTATTTTCATCATCTGCATCAAATGTATTAATATTGTCTATACATGATTTAACCAGGCTTTCATACCCCTGTGCCGCATGCACTTTTAATACAGATTGGCTCAAAAAGACCTCCGGACATCCCGTAAATACCAATCCCGCTGCCAGCATTACACAGGCCGCACGTTTAATTGTCTTTTTATACGTGTATGCTTTTCCCATAACATTCCCCATTTCAAAAATATTCCTATAAAAAAAAGCGGACGAAAGTTTCCCTCCGTCCACCTGTTTTTAAACATTATTAAGAAACTTACTGTTCTTGTACTGTTTCTTATATTTTTTATTTTCTGTTATTTAACGGCTTTTCTTGACTTTTCAACTATTACTGCTGCAGAAACCATCATCATTATTACTGCCATAATCATTACATAAATTGATGTATCACCTGTGCTTACTGATGCATTATTATCTGTTGAGGCATCTCCTGATGGTGTTGTGCTGTCATTATTTGTGTTTCCGTTATTGCCGTTATCAGGCGTTTCTGCCTTTTCTGCTATAGTTATTGCTGTCTTTGATGTGATTGTCACTCCGTCTGCTACCCATTTTCCATCCTTGTAAACTTCACGGTTGTATACAACCTTAAGTTCATAATCACCTGCATTAGCTACTGCAAATGTTGCCGTATACGGTGCAGATGTCCACTCACCGCTCGGATTAATGCTCCATTTTGCAGGTACATATCTCATATCGCCTGCCTGAGGATTTACATTATCCATTCCGATGCCTATAGCAGTAAATGTAATATCTTCGCCCTTTGTATACTGTGATGCCAAAGGATTTTCTGCCTTTTCATCTTTAACTTCCGTTTTTAATGATTCCAGTTTTGGAATTGTTACTTTTTCTGTCTCGCCGCATACAGTACATGTTCTTTCAAGAATACCATCTTCTGTTTCCGTTGCGTCTTTTTTTATAACATAATCGCTATATTTGTGGCCTGTTGCAGGGATTTCTTCTGTTGAAAGCACCTTATCACACACGCTGCACTTTGTTACTTTTTCGCCTGCTGTTGTGCATGTTGCTTTCTTTGTTATCTCTGTTACTGCTGTATGTTTTCCTGTTGCCAGTATCTTTACCTCTTCTACCTCGTTACATACACTGCATGTTCTTTTCTTTAATCCGTCTTTTGAACATGTTGCCTCTGTAACTACTTTGTATTCGCCGAACTTGTGGCCTGTTGACTTAACTGTCTTTGTATCAATTAATTCGCCACATTTTTTACATTTTACTTCTGTTACGCCGTCCTTTGTACATGTTACAGCTTCTTTTACAACTTCTTCTGTATCTGCATGCTTGCATAATACTTTTACATAAGAGTTTTTTAAATTTACCGTTATCAAATCACCATTAAAATTAGAAGGTACTAAATCTGTTATTTTTAACTCTGTATTTCCTATTGCGGCACCATCTTTAATTTTAAATTCTACGGTGTACAATTCTCCGCTCTTTTTGTTATCTTTTGCCATTGCAACTGCATAAGATACAAAATTTGTCATTTTTTCATTAGCATTTTTATCTCCCAATATAACTACATCTTCGATAAATACATCTTCCGATAATGTTGTCTTTACTAATTCCAACACATCCGGATCATAATACATTCTGAATTCAAATCCCGCTGTTCCCTGATTATTGTTATATGATACAGTTACTTTTACTGTATCCCCTTCATAGCCCTGTGCTGAAGTTACAGCAAGCTCTCCTACGTTTGCATCGCTTGCAAATGCGTTGCCCGTTGACACAAGAACTGTTGTTGCAATAAGGCATACGCTTAAAAATGCAGCTATAAATGCTTTGCTTTTTCTCTTCATTTTTTAACTCCTCCTGTTTTCCCTGATTTTTTCTTTATTAAAAGCAACAATGCCACAATTGCAATTACTACTACAGCTATAACAATTACAATTATTACATTCGTTGATTTAACCGTATCTGATGAATTTACCTCTATTAAAGAAACACTATTTTCTTCTGTACCGTTTATATTTTTACTGTCCGATTTATCCATGCTATCTGATTTATTTATACTGTCTGATTGACCTTTAACTCCAGCCTGTTCTTCCGGCGTATTCTGTAAATTCTGTTTGTTTTGTATATTCTGTGCGTTCTTATCTGAAAACTGTACTTTTATGTCTGTATTGACGTCTTCAAGATTGGAATCGCAAGCGTCAAACTCATCAATATAAACCGACTCATAAGTTAATTCTTTCTCATTCTCACGATTTATTTTAAAGGTTATAGAAAACACAGTTCCCGTGTCTTTACAATTCTTTGCCTGTGCATATGCGTATCCCACAAATCCGTCCCCGTCGGGATTTATAATTGATGATTTAAAACTATCCAAAGTTTCATCAACCGAAACAATACTTAATAAACTGCTGTCATAGCACAGCTTAAACGACATTCCCGCAATTCCGGGATTTGATACCATCTCAAACTTTACATTAACAGTATCCTCTTCATGTAAAATCTCCAAAACCACCGATGCCGAACCTGCTGCTGTCACCGATTTTACAGGTATTGCCATAACTGCCGTGATTACACATAAAACTATCACGCAGATTCGTTCTAACAATCTTTCTAATTTATTTTTAAAAAACATTTTTTCTCCAAAAATAATATTTTATACAAAATTTTTTTACCCCCACCCCGGTATTTTTCTGTCAATACACTTTGTTAATAAATTCAGAATAATTTCTTCCGCAGTTTTTGCCGGATTCATGTTTTTTTTGCTGCTTTTATTATATATTAAGCAAAAACTAAAATGGTGTAATTCAACGTAGAACGCTGTTTTCACGACGCAGAATGTTTGTTTTTGCAAAAAAAAAAGACAATTATCCTTTTTTTATTGATAATTGTCTTTTTTTATATTTTTTATTTATTTTTATAACTCATACCATCATTCTTCTTAAGCTGCTATATCCGTAACATCTCATGCTCATGAATTTCTCACTGTATTTTTCAAAATTAGTATATGAATGCTCAAATTGTCTTGAATAAAGATGGGCAATATCAACCTGCTCGGTCTTTGAAAGTTTTTTGCCATTAGCCGCCCACGCTGCAACATCAAGATGTCGTAATGCTGCATATCCGATTATCGCATTTTTTACTTTAAGCACAATATTAATATCATAAACTGCATCCAGAAAATACCGGTAAATATAGTACATAAGAAGCTGCCTGTACTCAAACTGTCTGTCATTATAATATTCCTCAAACTCAATTACATATTTTTCATATGATGAACCATCATGACAAGATTTCATAAACTTTTCCTGAATATCACAATACTTCAGCCAATCCGGGTTAATCACTTCCATTCCGTCAAACTTTTCAAAAAATCTGCCTATATCTTTAAAGCCTCTGAATGAATCATATGTTTTCTTTTTCTTTGCATCAGCTATAATCTTATCAAGTATTTTTTCATCTTTAAAAGATTTTACAACATTGGCAATCAAATCGTCCCTTTCATCATCCATATGCTTCTGTATGCGTATAGCATATTCAATAAGTATAAGACAGACTTCATCAGGTGTATATTTTTTATTCTGAATAATATCATATGCACATTTCCTTGCATTACGAAGCTGCATATACAAAAAACCATCTATATCATTATAACCTGTTAGCGGCTTACCGTCCTCTTCCTCGTCAAATGTCAGAACTTTATCATAATTAAATATTATCTCGCCAGCCGTCTTGCATGATGGTGCAATTCCTATCTCTTTCACACTTCCGTATTCATTAATAAATCGCGGAAATTCCGCACACGTATCACACAGCTTGTCTTCTCCCAATGCAATATACAAATCACACAGATTATTATCGTTAAGAAACGGACATCTTCCGTTTTGAAGTGTAAATGTGCAGCCTCCTTCTTTTTCGGGAACCATGACACTCTTTAACCTTTTGCCAAAATTTCCATCCACAGTCTTATAATATCTGTAGGATTTATCATCTACATCTACGTCCCATCCCGCACAACATGTATCGGTACACGCACCTGCAATGCACTTAAAATCTTTATAATAATGTGGTGTAACTATTTTCATACTTCTGCCTTTCATACATACCATTTATTTCATAAGATTACGATGCCTGACATCCAAATCTTAACTTGATTTACACTATGCAATAATGTTAATATGTTTAGAAGAATATCGCAATACAAAAGGAGGAGAAAATGCGAAAATATATGCTCGCAGCACTATGCTGCATAATGTCGCTTTTTATTCTTACCGGATGTAAATCATCTGTTCCGGAAAATACTGTTTTTTCCGTTGATGACTTATCCGGCAAGAAAATCGGTGTACAGCTTGGAACTACAGGTGACACATTAGTTTCTGACTATGAAGAAGATGGTTCCGGCACAGTAGTTGAACGTTATAATAAAGGTAACGATGCAATCCTTGCATTAAAACAGGGCAAAATCGATGCCGTTGTTATTGATGTCCAGCCTGCACAATCATTTGTCAAGACAAATTCTGAACTTATGATACTTAATGAAGAATTTGTTACAGAAAATTACGCCATGTGTATCTCAAAAAACAAGCCTGAGCTTAAAGCTTCCATTAACGAGGCATTAAATGTAATTAAAGCAAACGGCACTCTTGATAAAATCATTGACAATTATATCGGTGAAAATGCCGGAAAAACACCTTATATTTCACCTGACGGTGTAAAGCGTAACGGCACTCTCGTAATGGCTACAAACGCTTACTTTAAGCCATACGAATATTATGATAACGGTAAGATAGTCGGTATTGATGCCGATATGGCTCAGGCTGTCGCTGATTATCTTGGAATGAACTTAAAGATTGAAGATATGGAATTTGATTCAATCATTACCGCTGTCCAGTCAGGAAAAGCCGACTTCGGTGCTGCCGGAATGACCGTAACAGCCGAAAGACTTAAAAATATTGATTTCTCTGATACATATACAACTTCAAAACAGGTTGTAATCGTAAGAGATAATGATGCCATTAAGAATTCCGGCAATGTAGTTGAAAAATTCAAAAATGATTTCCTTACAGATAACAGATATCAGTTTGTGCTTACAGGTTTGAAAAATACTGTTTTAATTGCATTCTGTGCTGCTCTTATGGGTATCGTGATAGGTTTTGTAGTTGCTGTTATACGTTCAACACACGATAAGACAGGAACTCTTAAAATAGGTAATTTTATATGTAACCTCTACCTTACAATAATCCGTGGTACACCAACTATGGTTCAGCTCCTGATTATTTATTATGTAATATTTGGTTCAGTAAGTATTAACAAAATACTTGTAGCAATTCTTGCATTCGGTATTAACTCAGGTGCTTACGTTGCCGAAATTTTCCGTTCCGGAATTATGTCAATCGACAACGGACAGTTTGAGGCTGCAAGCAGCCTTGGTCTTTCATACAAAAAGACTTTTATATATGTAATACTTCCTCAGGCATTTAAAAATGTACTTCCTGCACTTGCCAATGAATTTATTGTTCTCTTAAAAGAGACTTCAATCAGTGGTTATATCGGTCTTACAGACCTTACGCGAGGTGGAGATATTATAAGAAGTATCACTTATGATGCAATGCTCCCACTTCTTGTTGTAGCATTAGTTTATCTTGTAATGGTTGTAATTCTTTCGGCACTGGTTAAAAAACTTGAAAGGAGATTAAGAAGCAATGAGCGATAATAACTCAAACGATAATATTATCTTAAAAGTTGAAGGCTTGAAAAAAGTTTTCGGCGACCATGTTGTACTTGAAAATATCAATACAACAGTAAAAAAGGGTGAAGTAATTGCAATTATCGGACCATCAGGCTGCGGTAAATCAACATTTTTACGTTCACTCAATCTCCTTGAAAAACCTACAGAAGGCCATATTTATTTTCATGGAACAGATATAACCGATAAAAATGTTAATATTAACAAACTTAGGGAAAAAATAGGAATGGTATTCCAGCATTTTAACCTTTTTCCTAATATGACAGTAAAGAAAAATATCATGCTTGCTCCTGTCCAGTTAAAGCTTATGAGCGAAGAAGAAGCTAATAAAAAAGCATTGGAACTTCTTGAACGTGTAGGGCTTTCCGACAAGGCTGACACTTATCCTAACATGCTCTCAGGCGGTCAGAAACAGCGTGTTGCCATTGCCCGTGCCATGGCTATGAATCCTGATGTTATGCTCTTTGATGAACCAACATCGGCACTTGATCCTGAGATGGTCGGCGAAGTTCTCGGAATTATCAAAGAGCTTGCCGAATCAGGCATGACAATGCTTATAGTTACACATGAGATGGGATTTGCAAAAGAAGTAGCTAACCGCTGTATGTTCTTTGCTGACACCAAAATCATGGAAGAAAATACTCCAAAAGAGCTTTTTGAAAATCCTCAGACACCAAGATTACAGGATTTCCTCTCAAAGGTACTTTAATTTTAACTGTCAGTACTAAACTTCAGGCATAAAAAAACTGCTGACCCGGATAAATAACGGTCAGCAGTTTTTTATGTTCAATTATTTACATTCAATTATTTAATATTCTTCTTCATAGCATCGAGTTCATCATCAATGCTCTTTGCATCATTCTTAAATTCATTGACGGACTTGTTGTTTTTCTTTGAATCGCCATTGTTTTTATTTGATGCAAACAACACTTTGGCAACAAATCCTGCCCCACCAAATATAAGAACAAGAATTAAAACCCACTCATATAAAGACATTGTTACAAGACGGATATCTGTATTAAGTATTACTGCTGCAAGTATAAGAATCACAGAAATAGCAGTAAATACTTTCGATGCAAACGAACTTGTCGCAAACATCCATATGATTCCGATAATAAGCGGAACTATCACAAGACCTGAACTGATACGGATTCCTGCTACTGAAAATCCGCCATAACCAAACCAGCTTGAATGTACAATCACTTTCTGTGAAAAAATAAATAATCCCACAGCAAGCATTACAATCCCTCCAACAAATTGTAACAATTCATTCTTTGTTTCCTTCAATTTTTCTACCCCTTTCAATTTTATTTAATCTATTGTATTATTTATACTAAGATTCTTAATAAATACCCTTCTGCGGCATCTACAACAAAACTTTTGACGGAGGATACCGACATTGAAAAATATACTTAAAAATATCTACAACGATATAATGCACATCAAAACATTCATCATTATATTTATCATTGCATTTATCTCGTTAAATCTATTATTTCATAAAATATGCCTGATTTCAATAATAACCGGATTTCCATGCCCCGGATGTGGTATGACAAGAGCGTTTGTAAACCTTTTGACATTTCATTTCAAAGACGCATTTTACTGGAGTCCATCCATATTTTTATGGGTACCGCTGTTAATTTATGGTATTTTAAACAGATATATTTTCAAGTGCTCAAATAAAATTTTTACAATTCTTTTATGTATAACAGGAATTATTACTATTATTATTTATATTGTAAGAATGATTACACTTTATCCTGACAACGCACCAATGGTTTATTACGAAAATAATATTATGCACTTGCTTTCTTATGGTTTATCACATATAAAATAATACTTCCTGCTACTATAAACAAAGAAATAAACTGTGATGTTGAAAGATTACCAACTGTCCCCCTCACGTCATTTCGTAGAAATTCAACAAGAAATCTTCCTATTCCGTACAAAAACATATAAATGCATCCTATATCTCCTGAAACCATGCCAAATCCCGTTTTTGCCTTCAAACTGCTCTCTTTTGCTTTCTTGAATACAACATCTGCGAGTATAATGAGGATTATCGCTATCGCAAAGTCTCCTACTGCAGATATAAGCTGTGTCGGAATCAGTTTTATTCCTGCCGGTGCAAGACTGTCTTCAGGAAATACCACACCAAACACTGAATCTGTAGGTCTTCCGTAACAACACCCTGCAAGAAAACATCCGATTCTTCCAAAAGCCTGTGCAAGTGCCACTTCCGGCATAACAATATCAAAATAATCCAGGAATTTTAACTTCTTCACTTTGCAATAAAGCATGCAGCAAAGAACACCCGAAATAATTCCTCCATATACTACAAATCCTTCTGAACCAATTACGGCTAGCGGATTTTGCAAAAACTCTTTAAGACTTACAATTATATATAAAATCTTAGCTCCAAGGAATCCTCCGACAGCCGCTATAATTGCAAGATCTATTATCGCTTCTTCTTTCATTCCTTTCTTTTTTGCTCTATATTCTCCCAGAAATAAAGCAAGTATAAATCCAATCCCTATCATAAGCCCGTAGCCGTGAACGCCAAATCTGCCTATGTAAAATAAATCTTTTTTCATAAATCCTCCATGTGTGACTATATCTTTATTTTTATATAGCCCAGATATTTTATTACTTAAAAATTTTACCGCATTCCCAAATCAGTATATGCTTTCTGGATTCTTTCTCTTACTTCTCTAAAAAATCCATCTGCATCTGATGACATATACGGTGTGACAAAAAATGTTTTTAATGTATACATGCACAAAATTCTTAATTGCTGCTCATCTAAATTCAATGCAGCACTCTTAATCTGCTTGAGATAAACATGCCATAAAATTATAAATTCCCTGTATGGCTCACCCTCATGCATATCAATCCATTTTTTTACTTTTATCTTAAACAGATTGTCCTTGTTGCACTGTCCTTTTTGAAGAATATATTTAAAATGCGTATCATCTTCCCAATATCTTCCAAGCGGAAACATCCTGCAGACCCCGGGTCTTGCATCATGTATTGCACATCTGTTGTCACTAAGCAGAAATCCACACGCATTAGTATCCGGGTTCATTCTCATATTCGGAAGCATAATCCCGTCAACAATATTTATCTCTATCTTATCATTAATAAGCTCGTTAAATGACTTTCCCGTCTTTTGTGTCAATCTGTATACATCATATGGGTCAAGCACTATTGAAGCTTCCATTCCCTTACAACATACCTGCCTGCACCCGGCACAATTGCCTGTATCTGCCTTTACACAGTCATTTTCCGAATAAAGTTTTCCGTCAGATATTTCTTCAAGACTTTCCTGTCTAATCATATTCTTTTACTCCGTTTCTTTTGCAAATATCGAAAAGACAGCATTTTGTGCAATGCGGCTTTGTTCTTGCCGTACAGACATCACGCCCGTGACAGACCAGCCTGTGGCACAAATCGCTTCCCTCTTCCGGCGGAACTATCTTCCATAATGCCATCTCAACTTTTTTTGGCTCTTTTTCGTCTTTTACAAGACCAATTCTGTTTGACAGCCTTATGCAATGTGTATCCGTTACTATAGCAGGCTTCCCAAACACATCTCCCATTATAAGATTGGCACTCTTTCTTCCTACCCCCGGCAGCTTTAAAAGTAAATCAAAATCATCCGGTACTCTGTCATTAAACTGTTCATGCAGCATTTTCATACATGCACTTATGTCTTTTGCTTTACTTTTGCCGAGTCCGCATGGATGAACTATTTTTTCAATATCATCAACATCTGCCCCGGCAAGTGCTGCCACTGACGGATATTTTTCAAATAATCCGGCAACAACCACGTTGACTCTCGCATCAGTACACTGTGCCGCAAGCCTTACACTTACAAGCAGCTTCCATGCTTCATCATAATCGAGTGTACAGCCTGCATCCGGATATTCTTTTTTTAGTCTATCTATAACTTCAAGTGCTAACTGTTTTTTAGTCATAACCAGTAATACTACTCCTTTATGCGATTACCGCTTTCCTGTCTTTTTAAGTTTATCACGCATATAGATAAAACTCAATAACAAAAGCTGGCAGGTTTTTGATACCTGTACACCGATATCAGAAACCTGCCAGACAATTAAGATAAATAAATTATTTATTCCATTCTGTAACTTTTTCTTTAAGCCAGTTACACCATTCGTCTACTCCCTCACCTGTTTTTGCGGAAATAGGGAATATTTTAAGATTCGGATTGCGTTTGTACGCATACTCACGCACTTTTTCCATATCAAAATCAAAATAATCGCAGACATCAATTTTGTTGATTATCATTGCATCGCAAATTGTAAACATAAGCGGATATTTAAGCGGCTTATCATCACCCTCAGGCACTGACAATATACATACATTCATTGATGCACCTGTGTCAAATTCAGCCGGACAGACAAGATTTCCTACATTTTCAAGGATTGCAAGGTCAAGGTCTTTTGTATCAAGTTCCTTAACGCCCTGTCTTGTCATATCGGCATCAAGATGACACATTCCGCCTGTATGAAGCTGTATTGACTTTGCATTGGTCTTTTCGGCTATTGTATATGCATCTACATCTGAATCTATATCAGCTTCCATAACTCCGATTTTTAAATCTTTTTCAAGACGGTTTATCGTCTGTACAAGCGTTGTTGTTTTTCCGCTTCCCGGTGCCGACATAAGATTTAAAAGAAATGTCTTTTCACTTTTTAACTCTTTTCTCAGCTTTTCAGCATCCGCATCATTATCTGCAAATACACTCTGCTTAACTTCAATAATCTTCATTTTGTCTGTCATTACATATTGCTCCTGTCTGCTGCTGCTTTATAATATCTGAAATCTGTAAAAATTTCACCCTTATACGGATTTGTCTTAGTCTTTACTGACTTATAAATGATGTATGCAAGTGCAATTACATTAACAATGAGTGCTGTAGCAGATACTATTGTCATTGCTGTAGGGTCAGCATTTACTGATGTTCCCGCTGCAATTCCGTTTAATGTTCCGTCAGCATACTGCTTTGTAAGTGTTGCCCATGGATAAATCTGTGTTCCGTCTGACATTGTTTCCTGGAAAAGAGGGAACACCTGTGCAAACATACACCATACACACAATGTGTTTGCCCTGTTCATAATCCAGCCACCCTTGTTCCAGCAAAGTGCTGCAATTGTAGGTGCAAGTAAAAGTGCTACACCACAGAACCATGAATGTGTTGGGAGACAGTTGTATGTATAAGCAAAATTCCATACATCGTAAACAAGGATATATACCCATATCATATCAGGCCATATCATATCTTTTTTATCTTTTGATGAATATACTGCCCACCAGCCAGTCATACAGAATATGTTAATCAGACCTGCAATACCATTCATTACATTATGCCATCCACCATAAAGCCATACATCTTCTGATGAAAGCCACCATTTATACCATCCGTTGATTGCTGATTCAAAATCACTTGCAACAGCAATAAGAATATTAATTGCAACTATTACAAACGGATATGCCTTAAACCAATGTGTCTTACCGATTCCCCAGCCATACTTTATCATCATAAAACCAATACAACCTGCAAGTGATGCATAAAGCTTCATATAGTGGAACCAGCCGTTCATATAAACATGTGTCTGGTTTTCAACAGCCCATGTCTGTCCTGCTGCCGCACATGCTGCAATGACAATAAAATATATTGTAAGCACAACCGGTACAGCACCAAATATTATAAGGCCACCAAGCTTTGTACGTCTTGCAACCTCATTTAAAAGTATAAGTCCTACAAGGACTAAAATCATTGCTCCCCATTGATAGAGAGCATTTCCTCCGTAAACATGAAATAACATAGATTTCTCCTCCTTTGTTTATCAGCACGCTTCGATTTCTTTTATATTGCACTCATTTCCTACCGCAAGCCACGTATTATAACCTTTACAGTATGGACATTGTCTTCCATATTGCACTGTAGGATAAGTCTTTTCACAGTCATCGCAATACGTAACCGCCTCTATTTTTTCAATTATCAACTTTGAATCTTCAATAAGTTCATCTTTTTTACGGTAGTATTCCCAACAATCTGTGAGATAACTTTCCACTATGCCTGACACTTCTCCAATTTCAAGTGTGACACTGCCGATTTTACTTACATTTTCCTGCAATGCTACATGCTTTAATGTCTTGGCAACATGGACTATAATTCCCAATTCATGCATAAATTTCTCCAATCCGGCACGCTTATGCGTGGCATGCTATACTTGTGTGCACACAAATCCTGCTTGCTTATTTTTTATCTTTGTTAAACTTAATCTTGATTTCTCTCTTAATCATATAAGGAAGAATCTTTTTAAGTTTATCTTCTGATTTTGTCATTCGGCTTGCATCAGGCAGGTCTCTTGAAAGATGTATAGCATCAAATTCGCACTTTGTTGTACAAAGTCCGCATCCGATACATTTGTTAGGGTCTACAACTGTAGCACCACATCCAAGACATCTTGAAGCCTCTGTTTTAAGCTGTTCTTCTGTGAATATCTCACGTAAATCCCTGTATGTTGATGCTGCATCACCTGATTTTCTGCCCGGTCTTTGTCTCTTTGCATTATCATACTCTTCAATGTCAAGATTATTCTTATCAAGCTCAATGAAATGTCTTAAATCTCTTGCAAGTGTGAGACTATGACCCTTATGTACAAATCTGTGAATTGATACACAACCTTCTTTTCCGGCTGCAATTGCATCTATTGCAAATCTAGGTCCTGTATATACATCACCGCCGACAAAAATATCCGGTTCTGCCGTCTGATATGTAACAGGATCCGCTTTTGCAGTACCATTTTTATTAAGTTCAACTTTTGTTCCTGCTAAAAGATTTCCCCAGATAATCTGCTGTCCAATTGAAAGAAGAACATTATCGCACTCTATTGTAATAGTATCATTCTCGTCATATACAGGAGCAAATCTCTTTTCCGCATTAAATACTGAAGTACACTTTTTAAGAACAACAGCTTTGACTCTGCCATTTTCAGTGATAATCTCTTTTGGTCCCCAGCCGTTGTTAATGCTGATATTTTCTTCTAATGCCTCTTCAATCTCATCTTTTGCTGCCGGCATCTCATCACGGCTTTCAAGACAATACATAGAAACATCATCTGAACCTGCACGAAGTGCTGTTCTTGCAACATCCATCGCAACATTGCCGCCGCCGATAACAACTGTTTTGCCACTAAGCTTCATATGTTCCTCATCTTTATTTACTTTGTTAAGGAACTCTATTCCGCTCATGACGCCCTTTGCATCTTCTCCCGGAACTCCTGCCATTCTTCCGCCTCTCGCACCGATAGCTATATAAAATGCTTTGTATCCTTCATCACGAAGCTGCTGTATCGTCACATCACTTCCGACATCAATGCCAAATCTGAATTCAACACCCATAGTCTTAAGCACTTCTATCTCTGCCGCAATAACATCTTTTTCAAGCCTGAATGACGGAATACCATTAAGAAGCATTCCTCCGGCTTTGTCTTCACGCTCGAAAACTGTTACAGGATAGCCTTTACATCTTAAATAATATGCTGCTGACATACCGGCCGGTCCTGCACCAACTATGGCAATCTTTTCTTCAAACTGCTTACCTTCATGATTTACAGTCTTAGGAATATATCTGTCTTTTTCATTAATCTCTTTTGCTGCGATGAACTTTTTAATCTCATCAATTGCGATAGGCTCATCAATCGTGCCTCTTGTACAGGCATCCTCACATCTTCTGTTACATATTGCACCACATACTGCCGGAAATGGATTTTCATTTTTGATAAGCTTCAACGCATCCATATATCTACCCTGCGATGCCATCTTTATGTAACCCTGTACAGGAAGATGTGCCGGACAGGCGGTCTTACAAGGTGCTGTACCTGTATCATAACAGTTAATCTTTGCATTATCCCTATAATCAGGATCCCATTTTTCTTTGCTCCACTTAACTGCATCAGGAAGCTCCGCCTGCGGATATTTAACCGGACCATCCTTTGTACAAAGTTTCTGTCCGAGCTTTGCTGCTCCTGTAGGACAAAATTCAACGCATCGTCCGCATGCGACACACTTATCTGATTCTACACTCGCACGATATGCTGAACGCGAAAGGTTCGGTGTGTTAAACAATTGTGAAGTTCTAAGTGCGTTACAGACACCCGGTGCACAGTTACATATTGCAAATATCTTATCTTCACCATCAATGTTAGTAATCTGGTGTACAAAACCATTATCTTCGGCTCTTTGCAATATCTCAAGCACTTCATTGAGGTCTATATAACGTCCCTTTCCGGTCTCAACAAGATAATCAGCCATATCGCCTACACCGATACAAAGCTCACCCTCAATCTCACCGGTACCCTCACCGCGGACTCTCTGCTGTCTTCTGCACGAACATGCTCCGACTGCATATTTATTTTCATATTTCTTTAACCAGTATGAAATATGCTCAACACTTACTGACTGCTGTGTTGCCGGAATAGCCTGTTCAACAGGTATAACGTGCATACCGATTCCTGCACCGCCAAGCGGTACCATCGGTGTGATTTTTTCAAGTGGAAGTCTTGACATATTCTCAAAGAAATCTGCAAGTTCAGGATGTTCTTCAACCTGTTTTTCATTCATCATCATAAACTCAGCACAGCCCGGAACAAACATAGGAAGTATGTACTGCTTTACATGATCTTTATTTTCCCAATTATATTCTATAAGACCTATAACGCTCATTTCCTGTAAAAGTTCTTCTGTGCGTTCCAGACTTTTTCCGCACTTTTTGGCAATCTGTGGTGCCGTTGCAGGTACTCTTACTTTCATAGAAAGTGCAACTTCTGCCATCTCATCGGTTATAACACCGGCAAGGCCCCAGTATTCAGGGTCTTTTGTCGTAACCTTGACACCGATTCTGTCTGTAATCTTCTGACCCAGCTTCAGAATCAGTTCTCTTTCTTCTGCCATATTTATCCTCCGTTCAGATTGTTTTAATTATAGTACAATTATACTACCCGTTTGTTAAAAAAACAACAATTTATAAACAATTTGATTTACAAATTTAGTCTATTTGATTAACTTTTGTGCATATGCTATTATGATTAAATAAAATAAAGAAAGGACAGGATTAATCACCGTGACAATTGCAGACTACACTCTTGAATATATAAATGGCATTCCTTATCTTATGCCTTATGGACAATCTGTTGCAGATTTAAAAAAATGTGTGAAACTCAATGACACTGGCATTTTTATATGGAACAGCCTTTCCGATGGCTTTGGAAGAGATAAAATTTTATCTGAAATGTGTAAAAAATACAATGCCGTTACTCCCGATGATAAAACTATTCTTTCTGACGATCTTGATTCATTTTTAGACATACTTACAACCTACAGGGTTTTTGAACGTGAAAATGATATTATAACCCTGCCGGATAATTCTAAACCGCATCATTTAAGAATTAATACAATTTCTATATGCATCAATGCACCGGATGAATATGTTTCAGACAATTTTTCCATTTTCCGCTATGATGACAATGAAGATTTGTCATTTGATACATTTAAGGATACAGTGCATGACGATATTACAATTAATATAACGCATTTTATTCCGTTTTTTCATCGTGGAAAAAAACAGGTTTTAAGAACTGATGAACTCACTCTTCTTGAAGATGATTCATTTTACATATGCAGATATAACAAACCATACGGACTGATTGAATGGCATCTTTCAAAGGACGGACGCACATGTAATATGTACTGTAAACGCACATCTGATACAGATTCAGACAAACCGGACATAAGTGAAGAAATATTTTTTGCCATAAGAACAATCTTTCTTTATAATGCTTCTTTTAAGGGAATGTATGCCATACACTCGGCATCAGTCCTTTATAAAGATAAAGCATGGCTGTTTTCAGGTCATTCAGGTGCCGGGAAATCAACGCATACAAATATGTGGAAAGAACTTTTTAACACGCCTGTCATTAACGGTGACTTAAATCTTATAGATATAAATACCACAGATGGAATTCCTGTAGTTATAGGAATTCCGTGGTGCGGTACTTCCGGCATTTATACCAGCCGCAGTTACCCGCTTGGCGGAATAACTTTTATAAAAAAAGACATTACTGACCAAGTTAGGCGAATTGACGGTGACGACGCTGTTTTAAGTATTGCACAACGCATGATATCACCGTGCTGGAATACCCGACTGCTTGAAAATAATCTTGCAGCATCAGAAAAAATAGCTGCCGGAATTACAGTTTTCAGACTCTACTGCACCAAAAATCCTTCATCCGCATTTTTAATGAAAGAAGAAATCGACAATGAATATCATTAAACATATTATAAGGCGAATTAAAGAAGGCATGTTAAAAGACATGCTCCGACAGACTGTATGGATTTACGGATATGCACGACATTACTGGAAATCTATGATTTTTTATACACTTTCGGGGCTTACCGGAACTGCTATCGGACTGTTATCAAGTATTATTTCCAAAGATTTAGTAGATATTATAACCGGCCACCAGACAGGTGAACTCTTAAAAACCTTCTGCATGATGATTGGTTTTACAATCGGAAGTCAGGCAATATCACAGTTTACTTCATACCTTTCATCAAAGATAAGCATACGTGTTGACAATGAAATAAAAGCCGATATCTACGAGAAAATGTTATCGACTGACTGGGAGGCAATAACACATTATCACACAGGTGACCTGCTTGTCAGATGGAGTTCGGATGCATCCAATATTTCCAACGGAATATTGAGCTTTATCCCGAATCTTATAATTTATCTTTTCAAATTTATTATGGCTCTGGGCATTGTTATTTACCATGATGCAACATTTGCCATATTTGCATTAATCGGCATGCCTGTAAGTGTACTTATGTCAAGAAAACTCATGAACCGCATGGTCAATAATAATAAAAGAAGTGCCGCTCTGAATGCCGAAATGTCTGGCTTCAACCAGGAGTCACTCTCTAACATACAGACAATCAAGGCTTTTGACCTTATAAAATTGTATTGTGAAAGATTAAAAGATTTACAGACTAAATACCTGAAAATGAGACTTGAATTCAACCGCATGTCAGCTGTGACATCATTTATTATGGCTATTGTGGGAATGGCAGTATCTTACAGCTGTTACGGCTGGGGAATTTACCGTGTATGGAGCGGTGCTATAAGTTATGGTACTATGACGCTTTTCCTCTCACTTTCAGGTCAGCTTACAGGAACTTTAAACTCACTTATCTCACTTGTTCCTACAGCAATCAATCTTACTACCTCTGCAGGCCGTCTCATGGACATTCTTAACATGCCACGCGACGATTACTCGCAGACCGAAGAAGTTACACAGCTTTCCGATATGGGAAAAAAATATGGCATACGCCTTGAAATCAGCAATATGTCCTATAAATACAACTCAGGTACAGAAGTTTTTAAAAAGGTCTCTTTTGAGGCAGCTCCACATGAAATTGTGGCACTTGTCGGTCCTTCCGGCGAGGGAAAAACCACTATGCTCCGCATTCTTCTCTCTCTTCTTCATCCATATGAAGGAACGTGCCTGCTAAAAAGCGGGGAGAATTACAATAACAGTCTTACACTTTCGCCTGCCGCAAGAGCATTATTTTCATATGTTCCACAGGGAAATACTATGTTTTCCGGCACAATTGCTGACAATATGAGAAGTGTAAAGCCGGATGCAGCAGATGCTGAAATAATTGAAGCTTTAAAGCTTTCATGTGCATGGGAATTCGTTTCGGAACTTCCTGACACAATCAACAGTGAAATAAAAGAACGCGGCGGCGGATTTTCCGAAGGCCAGGCACAGCGTCTCTCAATTGCCCGTGCAATCCTTAGGAAATCGCCTATTCTCCTGCTTGATGAGGCCACTTCCGCACTCGATGTTACAACAGAAAGAAATGTTCTTAAAAATATTATGAAAGATGATTACCCTCGTACATGTATTGTAACAACTCATCGTCCTACTGTTCTTACCATGTGTGACCGTGTATATTCAATCCATGACATGCAATGTACTCTTCTTAATGATGATGAGATTGAGGAAATCACAAGAAATTTTTAAATGTGTTATGAGAATCACAAAAAACCGCATCACCGGCAAAACCGGTGATGCGGTTCTATTATGTTATCTTAATTAATTATGCATTATCTGTCATATAAGCATATGTTACAGATAATCCTGCCTCTGATGTTACAATAACATCACCCATTCCGATGTTATCCTTTGGATTATTCCAATATGAAAATGCAATCTTAATCTCCGGACCCGATGTAAGTACAGGCGTACCATTAGAACTACTGTATTCTACAGACTGGTTAAATCCAAGCGTTAAAAGCTGCTGGCTGCATGTATGACTTGTATCATGTCTTGCATTAACCTGAATTCTGTAATCGCCCCTGCCAAACTCCGGTCTCTGATGTATATTAGTTGTGACTGTATAACAACCACTCGCTGCATAAACCCCTTCAGCAACATCGTCACAACCTACAACTACAGGTTTCTTGTAATCGGTCATAAAAATCCACCTCCAAAAAACTAATACCTTCAGTAACTATTATAGTATATCATATGTCAGGCATATGTCAATTTGCATATTTTTTTATTTTTTATTTAGTCATTCTTCTAAAATGTAATAATTTAACGCATTACTCTTGCATGAAATCCAAAAAAAGGATATATTTTAAATATCAATTTTTAAAGGAGTTTTATAATGGAACAAAGAGAATCCCTTGGCTCCCGCCTCGGTTTTATTCTGTTATCTGCCGGTTGTGCAATCGGCATCGGTAATGTATGGAAATTTCCATATATAACAGGACAATACGGTGGCGGAGCTTTTGTTGTTATCTATCTTATATTCCTTATTCTTATGGGTGCTCCCATTATGACTATGGAATTTGCTATCGGCCGTGCCAGCCGCAAAAGCCCTTTTCTTGACTGTAAAGTACTCGAAAAGCCGGGTACAAAATGGCACTATCATGGTTATCTTGCCATTGTCGGCAATTACCTTCTGATGATGTTTTATACGACCGTAACAGGCTGGATGCTTTACTATTTTTATAAAAGTCTCACAGGTCATTTTAATAATGCATCAGTTGAAACAGTAAGCACAACTTTTACAAATATGACAGCAAACCCATATATCCTTGTCGGATTTATGATAATTACAGTTGTTACTGGATTTCTTGTATGCTCACTTGGTGTACAGAATGGTGTTGAAAAAATTACAAAGGTAATGATGCTTGCACTTCTTGCACTTATTATATTACTTGCAATTCACAGCATGCTTCTCAAAGGTGGTATTGAAGGACTTAAGTTTTATCTTGTTCCTGATTTTAACAAGGTTGCCGAAATCGGGCTGTTTAATGTTATTGTTGCTGCAATGAATCAGGCATTTTTTACATTAAGTCTCGGAATTGGTGCAATGTCAATCTTTGGAAGCTATATTGGAAAAGAGCAATCACTCTTTGGTGAATCAATAAGGGTTTGTATACTTGATACATTTGTTGCTATATTTGCCGGTCTCATAATTTTCCCAGCATGCTCTGCATTCGGTGTCAATGCTGACAGCGGTCCAAGTCTTATATTTGTGACACTGCCTAATATTTTCAGCAATATGGCAGGTGGACAGCTTTGGGGAAGTCTTTTCTTCCTCTTTATGTCATTTGCAGCATTTTCAACCGTAATTGCCGTATTTGAAGGTATTATTGCATGTTTCATGGATATGACAGGTGTTTCACGTAAAAAATCATGTTACATTAATATTATAATTATGATATTACTTTCACTTCCATGTGCGTTGGGCTTCAATATTTTATCAGGAGTTAATCCTCTCGGTGCCGGCTCAACAATCCTTGATCTTGAAGACTTCCTTGTAAGTGATTTAATACTCCCTATAGGTTCACTCATCTATCTTTTATTCTGTGTATGCAAAAATGGATGGGGTTGGGATAACTTTATCAAAGAAGCCAATACAGGAAAAGGCATTAAGTTAAGCAGTAAATTAAAAATATATCTTACATATGTACTTCCTCTTCTTATTATTTTCAAATTCATAATCGGATTAAAAGCCAGATTTTTTTAAATCTGTATTATTCTAAAAAATAATAAAAAAGCAGCGGAATCCTGACACATTTCCAAGTGTTAAGTTCCCACTGCTTTTTTGTTTTTATTATTTCCATGGTCTGTTTTGTGATTTCTGTGGCTGCCATGAATTTCCGGCCGCCGTAGTCATAAGATTTGCCGTATATGCATCTTCAAGAGCATATCTTAAAGGATAAACTTCTTCTCCTCCGTCAACATATTTTTTCATTCCAGCCAGCACTCTCGCAGCCGCTGTTTCATCTTCACCAAGTCCGCATATACCAAAAGGCGGAATGTACAATTTTCTTCCCCGGAAACTTACTGCCAGTATTTCTCCTGTTTCCTCATCTTTATAAACATCCATTTTTTCTGATGCAGCAACATTATTATCTTTCAGGAAATATACCATATTATCTGTTATCTCGCCTCTTGTTCCACGAACATTTATAAATCTGTTTCTTATATCACTTCTGTACTGGTCTGACATAAAATCATAAAATGCTGTCTTTTCGTTGTCATATTCCATAATAAGGTGCTTTTCTTCTTTACTTACAACATCACCTTTTGTAAGAATTTCGTAACGTGTTTTTGTATCAGTGACTTTCATCTGATATGCTTTTCCTATAACATTTACATCATTTATTCCTGTATCAAGAAACTCACGTATTATGCTGACTGCATGATAATCATGCATACATGATATAGTCATTGAAACAGGTTCACCTATAAGACCGGATTTTACTATCTGTATTCTTGCATCATATGTCGGATAAAATGCATACTGTTCAGCAACCTGCAGCTTATTACACGTATAATTGTTGTTTTTTATATTTTCCCATACCTGAAAAAGTCTGCCGTTATCGAGCGAAACCGGGGTCTCTGAAAGAACCGGAATTCCGATATTCAGCCATTTTTCAACCGTATCACACATAAGTGTTTTCGTAACAGCTGATACAACAAAATCAGGCTTTGAATTTATCATATCTTCATCTTTACATGTCACAGGAAAATCGAATTTTTCTTTTACTCTGCATGCTGATTCCTCACTATGACAAAGAACCATACATATTTCAAACTGTTCAGGAAGTGCTTTTGCTATTCTGAAATACAAAGAAGCTCTGTAGCCTGAACCAAGCACACCAAATCTTATCATATTATGCCTCCTTATTTTCTTCTAATTCTGTGAAACTGCGGCTTAATGGTAATTTCCTGTATCACCGCACCGTCCCTGATATTTATTATATATTCAACCGTCTGTGCAACCTCTTGTGGCTCAAGATGTGCCGCCATATCCTCATCTTCTTTAAAATCCGCATTCCTGTATAAATCAGTGCTTGTCATATCAGGATGAACTGACACGACTTTCACTCCATATTTTCTTGCCTCATCAAACAGACTTCTCGAAAATGCCGTAAGCCCCGCCTTTGACGCACCATACGCACATCCATGCGGACTTGGCTGTAATGCTGTAACTGATGAAATATTAATTATAAATCCTTTACTTTTCTTTAACTGACGCAGTGCAAGCTGCGAAAGAATCATCGGTGCTTCAAAATTAGTTCTTACAATTTCCTTTATCTTTACCGCATTAAGTTCTTCATGTAAACCATAATAACCGACACCGGCATTATTTATAAGAATATACAATTCATTCTCTGACATGATTTTTTTTAAAATCTGCGTTATTTTTTCTGTATCTGTTATATCACATTCTATCATGTTAAATTGTTCTTCTTTATGTACTTTTGAAAAATCTCTCGCAATTCCAAAAACTTCATATCCGTTTTTTACAAGCATTCTGCTTATCGCAAGACCAATTCCTGATGATGCTCCGGTTACAACCGCCGCTTTTTTCATATTTTTGTTTCTCCAGTCACAATCTATAATTTTATTATTTTTCCTGCCGCTCCCATAAAAATATTTTATCTTTTTCAACGTATCTGCTTACCAGCGATACCATATAATCTTCCATATCTCTCATAATTTCATCCGGATAATGATAATATCCATTATCATTTTTATATGGGAACTGAACAGCTGCACTAAATGGTTCTTCTTTACGCATATTTTTCATGTACTCCGCAGAAATCCTAAATGTTCCGACACTTATATCAAGAAGTTTATTTAAGTCAATTCTGCCTGTTATTTTGTCAAACATATCTGTATAAACACTTTTCCAGTTTTTACAATATATCATTGGGTCAAATGCAATCCGCGTTTTTAACCCCTTATCCAATGCAAGTTCAATGCAGCTGATTCTTGAATCAAGAGAGGCTGTTTTGTGCTCGAATTTGGAAATAATTTCATCAGGTGACATCGTAAATGCAAATATAATATTGTCTGATGGAGCAATTTCTTTTAAAAATTTTTCACATGAACTTTTTGTTCTTATCTCAATTTTTAAATCAGTATGTCTTTCTGCAAAATCCACCCATCTTTTTGTATATCCGAAAATATTTTCTACTGCGAGCAAATCTGTATCATATGAAACGCAAAGATATACAGGATGTTTTTGCAGCAATTTATACACTTCATCAAAAATGTCGTCTAAATTGACAAACAGTACGACATTTCCTGATGGATACATGCCTTTAAGATAACAATACTCACAGTCAAACACACAATTCATCATACATGATGTATAATAAAAATGTTCATTTCCAAAGCTCTGGCATACAGGTGCACCGGCATATACAAGATTATTTTCTTTTTTTGCAATTACAAGATTCTGTGTCCTGTGCTGTAAAACCGATGACTGCCGGCTTCTGCAGAACACATCTTTGTAGTGGTCGATATATATAATGTGTGACTGTGGAAATTTATTCAGGATTCTTACTGTATCGGGCATATCCGCAATCGATTTTTCAACATATATATGCGAAAAAAAACTGTTATAATAATCTGCTTTTAAGTTGTTCAAATCTCTTTTTTCCTTCTCTCTTATCATTACACGGCATCATATTTTCTTCATACATCTTACACACAACACCATTAATATCTATATTTTCAATAAAGCAATATCTTATATACTGCCTTAATTCATATTCCATCGTTTTTGAACAGCACAAATCCCGGCAAAGCTTGTCTGCAAGCTGCTTTTCCTTTGCTGCCTTTTCATCATCGGCACATGAAATATCATTCAGAATATCACGAAGCCTGTTTATATATTCATCAATAATATTAATATGATTTTCCACAAGTGCAGTTATATAATCCGGCGTTATCCCCTCTATATCACCATTATCAGAGAGAATTTTTACAAAACTCATCTCATGCGGTGCAAAAAAGTACGCACCTGCCTGCCATACAAATGCTGCTTCCATATCGTATAATACTGTATCTGATGTATTCTGCGGATTTTTGTCGTTTTTATTTTCAAAAAGAACGGCAGATGTTATAATTTCCGCTTCTTTAAAAGGATTTTTATATATCATATCCGGATAAAATGTACGTTCTGATGATTCATCCGTAATTTTGCTGCATATGTATATTTCATCCGAAGCCAGTGCTGATGCACAAGTTCCGATATTTACAAGAAAATTTTTGTCTGCTTTCAAATCAAGCTTTGCACATACACCCGCTACCGATGACGCAGCAGCAGCATTACCTGTCCCTGTAATAATTAACAATATTTCTTTTTCTTCATTTGCAAATACTGTAAACGGCATATATGACTCATCTTTTTTTAATCTGTATTTCTCAATCAGCGGTTTTGCCTCGCAGTAAATTGCCATTGCCAAAATTATCATTTTCTGCACTCCGGTCACATTCAATTTTTCATTATTATAGCAAATCTTCCCGTTTTTTTCCTGTTTTTTCTTTAATTTTAATAAATTAATTCACTGTTTAACTTTAAAATCCGTTCTTTATCATATATAATTTTATATAATAACGTATGCAATCTGCCCGCAGATACATACATCCACAAATATAATATGCCAAAAAAAATATCTATTGTGGCAGAATGGAGTATTTATGAAAAAATTAGGTTTCGGAACTATGAGACTCCCTCTTATTAATCCAGAAGATAAGACAAGCATTGACCAGAATTATTTTAATCAGCTTGCAGATAAATTTATTGAAAAAGGATTTAATTATTTTGATACAGCATATACTTATCATGATGAAAAATCTGAAGGGGCAATTAAAAAAGCCCTGACCGAAAGGTATGACCGCAAAGATTACATACTTGCAGACAAGATGCCTACCATTCTTATAAAATCCGGTGATGAATATCCTATGTACTTTAACAGACAGCTTGAAAGAACCGGTGCCGAATATTTTGACTATTATCTTATGCACAACATGGGAAAAGACAGATATGCAAAGGCCACTGAATTCGGCGGATTTGAATTTGCCGAAGAGATGAAAAAAGAAGGAAAAATCAGAAAATTTGGATTTTCATTTCACGATGATGCTGAAACTCTTGACAGAATCCTTACAGAACACCCTGATGTCGATTTTGTACAGCTTCAGATTAATTATTTTGACTGGAATAACAAAATAATACAATCTCGTCTGTGCTACGAAACTGTCGTAAGACACGGCAAACCTATTATTGTAATGGAGCCTGTAAAGGGGGGTACTCTTGCAAATCTTCCAAAAGAAGCTGCTGATTTGTTAAGAGAATTCAATCCAGATGCTTCACCTGCATCATATGCTCTCCGGTTTGCGGCTTCACTTGATAATGTTTTTATGGTTTTAAGCGGCATGAATACAATGGAACAGGTACTTGATAACACTTCTGTTTTTGATAATCTCACACCGCTTAATGAAGATGAAAAAGAAATTCTTGAAAAAGTTATTAAAATAATTGAAAAATCGGTTGAAATTCCTTGTACATCATGTGGCTACTGTATGGAAGTCTGTCCGAAAAACATACCTATACCACAGCTTTTTGGTCTTTACAACAACTATAAAATTAACAATAATTTTTCAAACATGTACCACAACCGCATAATTTATAACCGTGGAAAATCTTCCGACTGTCTGAACTGCCACCGCTGCGAAAAGAACTGTCCGCAGCATATTGCAATTCCTGACAATCTCAAAAAGATTGCAGCCTTTGAAAAATAATATGTAAAAATAATTAATTAATAAAAAGCAAAAACCGCCAGATCCGTTATTGCACGGATTCTGACGGTTTTATGTATACACTAAAATTGATTTTTAATTTTAATCAGCCCATCTCTCCACGAATGTCCCGTGTAGGCGGATCCATCGGATAATTACCTGTAAAGCAGGCATCACAGAATCCCGTTCCTCCACAAATCATCTCGCTTAATCTGTCAACTTCAAGATAACCGAGCGAATCTGCTCCTATTATTTTACAGATTTCATCTACTGTCTTTCCTGTAGCGATAAGCTGGTCTTCTGACGGAATATCCGTACCGAAATAACAAGGATGTTTAAACGGCGGTGAGCTTATACGCACATGAACTTCCTTTGCTCCGGAATTTTTAAGAAGGCTTACAATTCTTGCACTTGTTGTACCTCTTACGATTGAGTCATCAATCATAACAACTCTCTTTCCGGCAACTGCTTCTTTTAATACGTTAAGCTTAACTTTTACGCTTGATTCTCTCTGTGCCTGTTTCGGCTTGATGAAAGTTCTTCCGACATAGTTATTTTTTATAAATGCATTTCCGTAAGGAATACCTGATTCAAGTGAAAATCCAAGTGCCGCAGGATTTCCCGATTCAGGAACACCCACAACCAAATCTGCATCTACAGGATGAGTTTTTGCAAGAATACGTCCTGCGTTAATTCTTGATTCATATACACCCATTCCATCAATCTTACTATCAGGTCTTGCAAAATAAATATATTCAAATATACATCTTGCGGTATTTTTCTGACAAAGTGATGTATCAGATTCAATTCCTTTGCTTGTAATTGTTACAACTTCGCCCGGAAGTACATCTCTTACAAATTCCGCACCGACTGTATCTAATGCACAGGTCTCTGATGATAAGAAATATGTATTATCTCTCTTACCAATGCAAAGCGGCTTAAATCCAAACGGGTCTCTTGCACCGATAAGCTTTCTCGGACTCATTACTACAAGCGAATAAGCACCTTTTATCTTTAACATTGCATTTTTAACTGCCTCTTCGACAGTTCCTACTTTGAGTCTTTCTCTCGCAATAAGGTATGCAATTACTTCTGAATCAATAGTTGTCTGAAAAATAGCACCTGTATATGACAATTCCTCACGCAGCTCAACTGCATTAAGAAGATTACCATTATGTGCCATACCGAGTGTTCCCTTGACATAATTAAGAACAAGAGGCTGTGCATTCTCACGGACACTGCTGCCCGCTGTCGAATAACGCACATGTCCGACACCGATATTTCCTTTTAATTTTTCAAGATTTTCCGGATTAAATACTTCATTTACAAGCCCCATATCTTTGTAAGACATTACCTTGCCCTTAGGACCATTGGTATCACTTACGGCAATACCGCAGCTTTCCTGTCCTCTGTGCTGTAATGCAAAAAGACCATAGTATATTGTAGATGCAACGTCTTCTCCATCAAAATCATATGCACCGAATACTCCGCACTCCTCATGAAGCCCGTCAAAATCGGCTGTATTCATAATATTATTGTTATCCATCAACTTCTCCATACTCTTATTTGTCTAAAATTATTTAGAAAATGGTGTACCTGTTAAAAGTTCATATGCTTCTTTGTACTTGTCAACAGTCTTTGTTACAACCTCATCAGGAAGAAGTAAATCATTATCAGGATTTGCCTTTAACCAGTCTCTTACAAACTGTTTATCGAATGAAGGCTGTCCCTGACCAGGCTTATAGCCTTCCAATGGCCAGAATCTTGAACTGTCCGGTGTGAGCATCTCATCGCCAATTACCACATTGCCATCTTCATCAAGACCGAATTCAAACTTTGTATCAGCAATTATAATGCCTTTGCTAAGTGCATATTCTGCACATTTCTTATAAAGTGTGATTGTGCAGTCCTTTATTTTTGTAGCATAGTATTCGCCTTTTCCAGGAAATGCTTTTTCAAGAACTTCAATACTTCTCTCATATGAAATATTCTCGTCATGGTCGCCAACTTCAGCCTTTGTACTAGGTGTATAAATTGGTTCAGGAAGCTTTTCAGACTCCTGCAATCCTTCAGGAAGCTTAATGCCACAGACTGTTCCGTTTTCTTTGTAGCTTGCCCAGCCGCTGCCTGTGATATAACCTCTTACGATACATTCAATAGGAAGCATCTTTAACTTCTTGCACTTCATACTTCTGCCCTTATATTCATCCTTCTGGAAGAATTCAGGCATATCATTAACATCTACAGAAAGCATGTGATTAGGAACTACATCCTTTGTGTAATCAAACCAGAACTTTGACATCTGTGTAAGAATCGCACCTTTATCAGTAATCTTATTCTTCAGGATATTGTCAAATGCTGATATACGGTCTGTTGCAACCATTATCAAGCTGTCTCCATTGTCATAAACTTCTCTTACTTTTCCTTCATAAAGTAATTTTAAGTTTTCCATTATAATCCTCCGTTTCTGTACATGTCTGTCCCGGCATAAGGACCCATGCCATCCTAATTAATATTGTTAAACTTATCCCTTTTTAAAGAGACACAGACAAATTATATAACAAAGAAATATCAAAATCAATAATCTGTGTGTTTTATGCAAAAATAATATTGATTTTACCTGCTTATTCCCACCTTATCAAGCCACTGCATAACATCACTCTCGCAACCGGCAAAATCTGCTTGATATATAGAAAATCCATCTGTCACCGTTGTTTTCAGCTCAAGATTTTTTATTTGTATTTTCAGTTTTGCCACCGCACGCAGTTAAATTAAATAATGTCATTATCGCCAATACGGCAGCAATTTTTGTATATACAGAACATCAATATATTTTCATTATTTTTATATTATAACTATATTTTCCCCATTTATCACATTTTCTTTATTTGCTGCAAACATCGAATCTTTTATAGTAATATCGGAAATTGTGTTTTCACGGCCACTTATCGGCTCGATTTTTACCGCTGTATCACAGCCGTTACATTCTATCTGCTCAATGAGGATATTTTTGAAATACGGCACATCGCTCTCATCAACCTGTGCAATCGTCTCATTTTTATCAAGTAAATTGAGCACATATCCCATCGTGAGGATTACAGCTTCGTTTTTTATGTCTATCATATTAATATTACGGATTGTAATGTCTTCTACAACACCGCCGCGTCCCATTGCACTCTTTATGCGGATGCCGACGTCTGTACCTGCAAATGTACAGTTTTCGACGAGTATATTTTTTACATCACGCGACATCTCACTTCCGATTACGAATCCGCCATGGCCTTCATTTACTATGCAATCATGTATATAAAGATTTTCGCATGGGTCTTCAAATGTTCTCGCCTCAGCATTTTTTCCTGATTTTATGCAGATTGCATCATCACCTGTTTCAAATGTGCTGTTGTATATTTCAACATTGTGGCACGATTCAACGTCTATTCCATCACCATTTTGTGCATAATACGGATTGCTTACCGTAATATCACGCACAGTAAGATTTTTACAGAATATCGGATGTATGTTCCATGCAGGAGAATTCATAAATGTTGCCTGTTCCAGAAGTACATTGCTGCAATTTTTAATTTCAACCATAACAGGTCTGTAAAAATCATAATAATCTGCGGCCTGTGGCAATATGTCATGTGTTTTTCCCTGAATATTTGCTTTGTTTCCAAGATATGCACTTTCTGACGGAAACCATATGCCACCCTCTTTTGTTTCAATAACATAATCGCTCTTTTTAAGGAGTGCATCCCACTGTCTTTCTGTAAGCTTGAACTGTTTTACAGGACGCCATAAATCGCCGCTTCCATCTATAACACCATATCCGCTTATTGCGATATTTTCAGCTCCATCCGCTGAAATAGGTGAAACTGTTCTTATACATTCCTGACCTTCATAATTAGTAATAACTAACGGATAGTCTTTCTTATTTTTTGTGAATTTAAGAACTGCTCCACGTTCAAGATAAAGACGAACCCCGGATAAAAGCCTGATTGGTGATGTCATCCATACCCCCTGCGGAATTACTACCGTACCGCCGCCCTGTGACGACATACTTTTTATTGCCTCATTTATGACTCTTGCATTTATTCTTCCTGTATCGTCATCATATACATTTTTAACAGCACCATATGCTGTAATTGATGTCTTTCTATCAGGAAATTCAGGAACTGCCACTTTAAAATTTTCTTTTAACATAAATTTCTCCTCGTATAATAAGTTTATAGCCCTCATTCAAAGA
>ULWV01022570.1_pt1 | contig 34898 bp, 47 predicted proteins | sample 1960651 | NCBI WGS metagenome assembly ULWV01 (sample SAMEA4835820, study PRJEB28245) | human gut metagenome | biome: gut microbiome; material: fecal sample | place: Denmark | collected 2008
AGACAGAGACGACACAGTGGATGTTGGGAGATATGGAAATACAGACTTCGGAATTGGATACTAAGTCGAACATTAATAATGTTAGTGAAGAAGACGTAAATGGTATCACATTGTATAAATCCAATATAAATTGGACTAAGGGTTATTTGACTGCAGATGAGTTTTGGGTAATGTGTGTTACTGCTGGAAAATTGTATCGTGACTCTATTAATAAAAGATATGGTGTGAGTGTTCGATGTCCTACAGAAGATGAGATGATGGAGTATGCACAGCAGTATCTGTACAGGATTACGGACGATTATAAGCTTGTTTTACGTGTGTATGTCACATTACGTAATGGAGAGTTTGTTATTGAAGAAGGAACTCATGAATTAACTATTGTGTATGATGTAGACCATCTTGTGTTGGAAAGTGAGTGATTAGTTTATGGTTTTATGTCCTGTATAGGAAAGAGAGGTACTGAGTTGTTTTTTATAGAAGATATAGACAATCATTTAGATGATATACTTTTTTATTTTATTAAAGCTGAGATACATAGAAAGAAGCTACGTAATGTAACATTAGAGCAGTTTGTAGAGATGCTGGATGCTGGACTTAGGAAAGTTATTCATAGAAAGATTATGTGTTATGAAAATGAAAGAGGTTATCAGATAGAGTCGATTCAGATTAATGATGCTGAATTGTATATAAGATACGTGAAGAGGTGAGAAGTAATGGAAGATAGAAATAATGTGATAAAGCTTGATGTGTTGGATGCAACGGTAACATCTACATTAACTGATATTGTGTGTATGGCTGTACTTGGAGAATACGGCCGATTTGATATTACAGAGGAGGAGTTTGAGAAGGTATTAAATGGTGGGTTGAGAGAGTCTTTGGTTAAGACAATAGAGAATTACTATGAGTCATGGGGTGATATTTCTATTGAGATATCGGACAGTGAATACTATGAGGGTTTAATGCAGGTAATCAGTGAGGCTGTGTGAAATAGCTATTAAACTTTGGAGGATGTAATGAACAAGATTTTTAAATGGTTTACTGTTCCAGGTGAACGGTTGACTCTAGTTAGGATAGCCTGGTTTGTTTCTCAATTTGATGTAGAGGATTTTACAGGTGTAGATAAAGTTTTATATTTATTTTTAAAGTATTGCGCAGATTTGGATATACCAGCAATTAAGCAGTTCTTGGTTACATTCATGTTAACGGATGGAAAGCAGCTTATCAAGAAATATGACATAAGACTAGATACGATGGAGAACTTTCGGTATGACGAGCCAGCTTCATTGGAGGAAGCATGCCGTGTTATTACACAGACAGCGTTGACAACATATGATATTTATGTTTCAGAGCCTTTAGGAGATTTATCATTTAAAGTTGATATGGCGCTATACATGGATGAACAGAAAAAAGAAAGATTGCAGATTTTAATGGCTGAATCGTTTCCGCGTCTAACAAATGGTGATCAACTGGAGGATGTTATTGATTCCATGGAGTATTCAATGTCACGGATAAAGGATATTTATGATAAGAAGCACTTAGATAAGCTGGATTTTATGTCAGGAGATGTTATGGTTACAAAAGGTATTAAAAAGATGCGATTATTGCTGACTACAGGTATCCCGTGTATTGATGAAGATTCAGGTGGATTACATTCGCAGCAGGTATGGTCATTTACTGGTGGCCCTGGTACTGGAAAAACACGATTTGCGGAGGGGTATATAGTATACCGTGCTCTAGTTGTATATAAGTTGGACGTTGTTATGCATGAACTTGAGTTATCTGAAGAGGAGGTAATGAATATCTTAATTGCACATCATATTGTATTTCTGTATAAGGGACAAGTTAAGATAGCAGACAAGGATATGACTAATAATAGGTTAACACCAGAGCAGAAAAGGTATTATGAGGCTGCGAAGATTGATCTTTTTGAATCCGGTAAGTATGGAAAGTTTACTATTATTACGGATGATCTTGTTGTTGAGACTATGGAGAAGGATATGTACTCTTTTTTGAAGCATAACAGAAATTGTCAGTTGTGGGTTATTGACTACGCAGGTCTTGCTAAATCAAGACCGATTGCAAAGTTTGATAAGCGTTATGATGGTTATGAAATTATAGTCGAACTTTATAGAAGAGCAAAAGAAATTGCGAAAACAGCAGATATTGGGGTGTTTATTATCAATCAGTTTAATGATAAAGGTGTTGAGGCTTCGGAACAGGGTAAACCTATACTTCCTGGGTACACACAGGGAGGTTTCATTGCTTCAAGACAGGCTGATTATGATTTGGCAATGACTATGACACAAGCGCAGAAGCTGGCAAACTTGTGTATGTTGTCAACCGTAAAAGAGAGAGCTGCTGTAGGGTTTAAAAATCAACCATTGAGTAGGGACTTGGCTGTAAGTATATACAGGCAAATAAAGAAACAGGAAGGTATGTAAAATGAAGGGAAAAGTAACACAGGAAGTAAATGTAGTTAAGAAGGGTGCAAGAAAAACGCGAGATGAACAGATAAGGCGTCTAAAGGCTGCTAATCTTGGTAATCTCATAGATTATGTACATAAATGCCCGGAGTGTTCCGGTGTATTGTTTCTCACGGGGAAGAACGCGGGAGGTGAAACATTCAGGTGCTATGGGTGTAAAAGTGTAGTACATTTAAGTATTTACAACAAGTTGACTGTTGTTGAGACAAGATCTGCATCAGCATCTATGATGTAGGAAGGAGGCTGTTATGCGAACTATTTTGAGTGACGAAGTAAGGAAGAATGTTATGGAGATGTGCAACTCAAGTGAGGAATACATGAGGATAGTTAACAATCCTGAGTATGCAGGTAAAACAAAGGGTATTGAGAAAGTGACGTTACTTAGAAACTCTACATCGGGGTTACAGTTTAAACCAATACACAAGGGGTTAATGGATAAATTCCAGATGTTTCAGAGCGTACTGCCTGAACATACAACCGTGGAAGTTGAAATTCCTAATTCTGGAGAGGTAAGGAGTGTACAAGTGCGTAAAGACCAGTTGGCTATGCTTAAAGCATTAGCTTATGAACAGTGTAACTTATGTCTGGAGTATTCTAAGACGGTAGCTTCTCTATTTTGGGACTATGTTAGAGTTCTTGTTAAAGGGAAAGATGCTCAGTGTATAACGTATACTGATGCTAAGGGGTCTTGGAGTAGCCTTATCAAGCAGGATATGATTGATTATATGAAATTGAAAGGAGTGTAGGGTATGGATATTTACAATGGAAGAAATGAAGTGGTATGCAAAGTAGACACTGAGAGGTGTAGTAAAAGGAAGACGTATTCAGATTGTCAAATTGTGATACGGAGAGTACATCTTAACTTTTCATTTTCCGATACTGTAGAGTATATTGTTGGTAAGCTTTATATGGAGCCGGAGCAGTTTGATGGTACAATGTATAAAGTAGCTTTCCCGTACTATGAGGGAGCCGTGATGGTCTGTGAGTTTACAGGCAAGAATTTTGATGATGAAGCTTACACACATCTGATATGTGCAGTGGCAGAGACATTACATACAATCATAGATGAACACCTTGCTAAGTTCAAATATGGAAAGGTCGAAGAACGTAATATTCTTACACAGTGGAAGAATAGAGTAGTAGAGCGTTATGGTATAAGGAAAGTCTGTATGGTACGAGAGGATATGTCTGGGTATGTTGCAATGAAGGGTAGGGAAATAAAGGTAGATGTTAAGTAGAAATGGAATTCTGCCTACAATACCGGAGTATTATACTGAGATGATAAATAAGTCTGTAGATTTGTTGAAAGAGCCAAAACAGTGCTGTCCTTTTCACAAAGAAGATACCCCATCATTCTCTTACTCTATTGAAAAGGGTGTTTGGAGATGTTTTGGAGCTTGCAAATGTGGTGGAGACGTATACGAGCTACATCGAAAGAATTACAGACTTAAAAGTAGAGAGGACGCTGTAAAGTCACTGAATGCAATATGTGGTATTGCTAGCAGAAAAAAGCTGGAAAACATAAACATATATAAATGTATAGATGAAGATAAAGTTGAGTCAGAAATTTTATATCAAAAAGCGTTGTGTCTAGCTGTAACTCCGGAAAGGTGGTTACAGCTAGATTATTTTATGTCCAAAACGCCGATTGAATTGAGTCAGCTTAAATACATTGTTGAGCAGTGGGAAAACCAAAGTTCGAATATGATGTAAGGAAGGTAGGTTTAGATATGGTAGATGAGATAAAGAGTTATATACTAGGAAGACTGGAGAAAGACAGTGTGGTACCGGAATGTTCAGAGATAAGTAAGGAGCTTGGGTATTCTGAAGCAATCGTTGGTAGTGTTATGGAAAAGTTGAATATTCTATCGGATCAACAGTGTACCAACCGATTAACAAAACTCAAGATGTCTTCTAGTTTAAAGGATGAGATTGTTACGAGAAGGCTTACTATATATAAGGACATTCTCAAGCATTCATTAAAAAATGGAGAAGTATTAAGACAGGCAGACTATGTAAGTGTGTATGGTAGAGCTGCAAGAGGCGATATTAAGACACTTGTAAATGAAGATATAATCAAACCGTCGAGTGTAAGGTATGCAGGTATTTTGACACAGCGGGATATGTATGAGGTGAAAGCTTATATATTACAGTATTTTATGGAGAATCATATGTCTCCTACAGTACAGGAATTGAGAGTGCTAACTGGACGAAACAGCAAGTATGTTCAGGAAGTCTTATCGGCATTAGAGATGGATGCGTTTATCAAAAGAAGCCCTGGAAAACATCGTGCGATAGTTTTAATAGCAGAAGACGGTTCATTTGTCGGGGCTGGTGATGTAATGACTTTAATGTCGGATTTGTATGCTATGCGGATATCTAAGTATGTGAAACATCATACTGAAGTATATGGGAAAAGACCGGAAGAGTGGGTTATATCGGCTACACTTAATATACCGGAACAGGTTGTACATTCTATATTGAAGATTGGTGAAGATAATGAGGGTAAGCAGGTGTAGTAGAGTTGTAGATTTTTATGATGGAATCTATAGAGGAAAAGAAATTATGGTTGCTATAGACTCGTCTAAAAGAAATTCGGCTTTTACGGTGGGTGATATGTCTGGGAATGTGCTTGACTGGTGGGAATTTAATGGTGCCAATGATGGTACAAGCTTAGAAGACACTCTAAATTTATGTAAAGTACAGAGAAATGTCTTGTATAGTATTTTTCAAGGGGCAAGGGTGAATCTGGTGGGTATCGAAAACATCATCACAAAGAACCAACCTGGTGTACGAAATGGAATGACTGAACATGAGAGCCGTTTTAAGATTACAGCAGTTTTTATGTCCTTTATATCTTTCTTCCAGGATCAGTTTAATATAACACCTGAGTTAATAAATAACTGGTCATGGAAGTCAACAGTCTTACCTGAGAAGTACAGGTCGCATTCTGTAGGTAAGGGGTCACTTGCATATTTTAAGGATATGAAGTCGCCATATGGGAATTGTTCGGACGATGTTACTGACTCTATATGTATCTTTAAGTATATGTGTATTATACATAACATTGTACATGCCTATAGGATTACTAATGCACAGATTGAAAAGTGTAAGACAAAGATATACTTAGTACAGAAAGATAGAAAGTTAAAACATGTTCCGGTCTTATTTGTGTATAACCCGGATTTGACATTTAAACAAAACACTATAGTGATGGGTAATCAGATAAAGGACGAACAGGTAGGCATCGCTATAGTAAAGACTACAGATATGTTAATGGAGGATATCTATATGTACTGCGCAGGGGAGTTCAATGAGTATGAAGAATTTCTTAAACTCGTTGTAAGGAGGGTTACATAGTGTTACAGACTATTTTACATTTGATAGGAACTGCAATGCTTGAGGTAATGTTGGCTTTTATATTAGTCGACTTTATACATAGTAAGAAAGAAACAAAAATGAGTGTTATAGGGAGATTACTGTTGATTGTATTTCTTCTTATAGCAATGTTGAGAACGTAGGAGGTTCAATAAAGTGAAAAAAGTTTTAATCGCATTATTAATTATCTTAGCACTGGGTGGTTGTGGTGTGGCAAGTTATGGTTGTTACCATTTCTATCAGGAGTACACACAGATTAAGGGTGAGAAAGAAGTGTTGGTTACACAGAATGCACAGTTACAGTCAAGTATTGATGCTATAGGGCCAATAACGACGGCATACACTGTGACTGCGGAAGTGTATACGGGAAAGGTAATACAGGAATCAGATTTAACTGCTATTACTATACCACAGTCATCTTTGGTTACTGGAGAGACTGTACTGAATCCGAATGATATAGTAGGAAAGTATTGGAAGGTGGATGTTAAGCCGGGAACTACAGTAACCAAATCGGTTGTCATGGAGAGTGATTTGGTAGAACCTGTGTATGAACAGGATATGACGTTTGATATGTTGCCGTTAGGTATTGAAGTTGGAGACTATGTTGATATAAAGATTTCTCTACCGTATGGTCAAACATTTTATGTCATGGCACACAAAAGGATTGAGGAACTTGTAATTGAGAATTATACAGTGAAGATGTATATGACTGCAACCGAATTAGAGATTTGGGAATCGGCAATGGTAGACTATGCATTGTATAAATCATATGGAATGAAGTTGTGGGTTTCTAAATATGTAGAGCCTGGTCTTCAGGACGAGGTTAAGACGTATTATCCGGTAAGAAATGAGATAGCTGATTTAGTTAAAATCAGTCCGAACATACAGGATTACAGTGTATGTGTGTCGGATAATGTTCGTAAGGTGTTTGATGCCTGGGTAAGCAACGTCACTACGGAAGAGGGAAGTAAACTTATGACGGGAGTAACTACGGAAGCCTCTAAGATTAATAGTGCACGTTCTACTTTCTCAGACTCTGGCCAGTCAGGAGATGTATCGACTGTAGGAGATGGTACAACGATTACAGATATAAATATGAATCAGTACATTGAGGATCTCGAAAAAGATCTGAACGACTTATCAGGTGTAACCGATGAAAGCACAAGTACATCATCAAGTGATGATGATGAGACTATAGAATAGGAGGCTTTACGTTTTATGTTAATAAGTATAAAGAGCGAAATTGATTCGAGAGTATTGCTTTACCCTTTAATTAAGGTGTTAAAGCCTTTTGGATCTATACTTGTTATTACATCTAACAGACAGTTGAATCGATTGATTGAAGATGTGGATACAAGAACGTGTAGAGACATAACAATCATACTAGATGTGGATGGTACAGCGGATGACACATATGTTGAGTATGGCGTTAACCAGAAAGATTATGACTTTGTGATATTAGATAATATGGCAGCAATAGACTACGATGTGTTACTTGTTCCGTTAGGTGAACTGTCTACACCGGATTTTGACGATGACTTGCAGTTGCTGGTAAATTCAGATGAAGCATCGAGAGTAAAGCTCATACAGTTTGGTAAGTCATTAAGTAAGTCTAATAGTGGTAAAGGGGAAGATAAAAAGTCTAACTCTAGAGAGACCAAGACAGTTGATGCTTCGCTGGATGGTAACTATGACCCTGCCGAGAAGTTCCGAGTTAAACAGGAGGTAAAGAAAGTTGAAGGGATAAAGACTTATAAGTGTAAGTTCCCTTGTTACGATGATATTGAAGCTGTAGAAAGCGAACACAGGTTTTACGTTCCTGATGAAGGATTGTGTAGTACATTATATGATATCTTCAAACAGCAATTGCAGGTTAATTCGAATGATTTTAGAAAGGTGGCACAGAGAAAGGATGAATATAGCGGTTATATCAAGTCAAGGAATAGCATCAGGGAAGACTAGTTTTATTTCGTTATTGGCTTCCGTTTTTGCGCATACGCAGCAGAAACGTGTTGCTATTTTCTCAACAGATAGGATTAATGAGTTGTTGGGTATAAATGAGACAAAGGAGACGGCTTCGTTAATCAAGAGTGCTAATATTTACCGTGCTCAGCTTTTAAGTGCAACTATTAAAGATCAGGATATATGGGATTATGGTTTCAGGCTGGGTGAGGAGGAAGTATTCGCTTTTGACATTGCGCCAAGGACATTGCCTATTGAGGAGCAGAAAGAAATATTCAGTAAGACACTAGCAAGGGTAAAGACACCAATGGCTTTAATTGAATTAAAGGGTGACCCATTCGAGGAATTAAATAAATTCCTACTTGAGAGCTGTGATGTTGTACTCTATGTATTCAATCAAAATGTCAAGGACTTTGAGATGGTAAGGAAGTACAAAGATACAGTTAGTAAAAACGTGGCAGTAAAGACTGGTTACATTTGCCAGAGGTTTGATGCTAACATTATGGGTGAGAAAATGGTAGCAAGACAGATCGGTGTACAGGTAACCAATCTTATGCAGATTCCATATAACGCTGTTATAGCAAAGGAGTGTGTAGACGGGAAACTCAACACGATAGCCCGTTTTATAGCAAAAGGTCATTATGAAGTGTTAAACATAAGACCTAAGATACTTGAGGTTATGCAGTACCTCTATGATACTGGCAGCAAGAAGTACATTAAGGGGGTAGAAAAATGGGCCAAATAGTTGCAGGTTTAGTGATTACTCTTGTGCTCATAACTGTAACATTCTTTTTGCTTAAGCGTAGACAGGGTGAAAGACCAGATTTGGACAATTACAACATGGTTACTTTACAGACACTTCTTAAAATCGTAAAGGATGAAATGGCAGATATCACAAGGGAAGGTGACAGGTTTGCTGCAAGTGATCCGATGTATGAGGTTATATCAAGAAATAAGAGACGTTTGAGTGATGCGTTAAGAGACTCAACATATGGTATTCCGGCTGCAAGAGATATTGTCATTGCGACAATTAAGGAAATCGTTCAAAGGGAGTTACCGACGAAAGAAGCTGTGTGTGAAGTTGTAGACTTTGATGATACGAGTAATATGGACCCTAGCATAAAGTGGGAATTATTGTGTGTTAAGCTAAAGCCACAGTACGGTTCAGATATTGTTGGTTATCTTGAGAAGAAATATCACATATCTGATAAGCGTGTGGTGAATGAAGCTAGATGTCCAAGGTATACAAGAGAATTTGATGCAGCCATGCTTGACGTAATATGTAGAGCAGAGTTACAAGAAGTACTGCTGCAGGGAAAAGAAGTAATATCTTATGATGAGATGACACAAACCTTGGCGACAGTACTATTTTCTATGTACCATGGATTTGGTGTTGTAGACACTTTACTTACATTGAAGGTAGATGGTGTGAATCTTGGAGTATCAGGTTCAACTCGATACCGTATTGAAGGACGGTGGGATGCGCCATACCGTGATGTTAATGCTGTGTGGGTTATGGTTGGGCCATATTGGGTAATGTTTAGTTTCCTTGATTTCCATGAAGTTGAGGAAATGAGGCGAGTTATAAATCAGATGGTCTCTTGGGGAACATCTGCACCTATGTCAGAAAAGAAACCTTACAAAGTTGTGGATGGTTATGATGGGTCACGTCGTACAGCAATAAGACCTGGTGCAGGTGAATCGTGGGCAATTTTCATACGTAAGTTTAATCTCAGTGTACATTCAGTTAAATGGCTGTTGGATAAGAAGGCTGTACATAATTATGAATTACCTATGTGGACGATTTACTACCTTATGAAGGGACAGCAGACAACTGGATTTACTGGGCAGCAGGGAACAGGTAAGACGACAATAATGGCTGGAGCATTTGAGTTTATTGAAGATATGAATATCAGATGTTTGGAGATGTCATTTGAGCTTGCATTAAGAGAGGTATATCCTGAGAAGAACACATTTACTGTCAAACCTACGGAATATGTCTCAGCAGCTAACTTACAGGATTTGTTGAAGAAGACAGATGGTTGGGTTTCATCGGTTGGTGAGATTGCTGAAGATATAGTAGCGGCACGTATGATTCAGTTTGGTCTTATAGCATCAGCGTTTACTATATTCTCTCATCATGGTAAAGACGATGTAGGTCTGATTGATGGTCTAACGAACTCACTTGTAGCATGTGGTGAGTACAAGGATCACAATGTTGCTGCGTCTACGGTGCTTGACGTTATCAAGCATAATGTTCATCTTACTAAATGGAATGGTGAAAGAGTAGTTGAGTATATTTCTCAGATTGTCAAGGCGGAGACTTTAGCACCATATCCAGAGATAGAGAAGCTGCTTGGTGAAGCAAGAGATTATCTGAAAGAAGATAAGCCTGATGAGCTTGCAAAGGTTTTTATCGCGTATATGAGTTTAACAAGAGAGTATTATACACGTAGAACTGATCGTGTTAAGTTCACATCAAGGTACATTGTTAAATTCAATAAGGATACTATGACATATGAACCTGGTGAGTGGTATACACCTGAGATTGAGGCATCAATTATAAGTAATCTTAGCGAAGAGGACAGAGTTGGCTTTAAAGCATTCCACGACAGGTACTGGGGAAGTGCAGCAGGAGGTGGTGCTTTATGACATTATCATCGTCACAGATAAAACAGCTTGTATTAATATATGTAGCTGTACCAGTCTTTGCTGCAATCTACTTCATTGTGAAGAGTAGACAGCAGAAGCTCAAGGAGTCTGGTAAATATGAGCAGGAACAAGAAAGAAAAATATATTCCCGGTACATATTTTATATGAATAATGTGCTATTAAGGAAGAGATTTAGACATATTGTTGTACAATTTTCTTCCTTAGCGTGTTATGACGTGAAGACGGTCAGAGAGAAGTCTGTTAAGCTGTTTGAACGTTCTGTTTTGTCGGCTTGTCTTATGCCGTTAGTCGCTCTGATATTGTTTCAGAATGTAATGTTGGCTGCTTTGTCATGTCTGATTGGTTATATTTATTATAATATGGCAGTGGATAAGGCGATAGATAAGGTTTACATGAGCATAGTTTCTGAACTGGCAACATGTGTGCAGAGTATACACGATGGGTATGTAATGTCCGGATCTATACCAAAGGCTGTGTTGGAGTCTGATAAGGGTACATTACTTGAGAAGCCAATATCATATATTTATGATATCCTAACAGACATTGACGGCGAAAATATGTTGTACGAATTTAAGAAGACAACTCCAGTCAGGATGTTGGGTACGTTGGCGACTGTCTGTTTTGTAATGAACAATGAAGGTGACTCAGGGTATCAGGAAGGCGAACAATCCGCATTTGAGTCAGTAATGACAGCAATTCGTAGAGAGGCAGATACAGAGATAAGACGATTAAAGAAAACGAAACTAGCTTTTTCCTCTCTATCTGGAGTTGCATTAGTCGGGTTAGTTGCTTCCCCGTTTTTGGATAAGTTCTTATTAACACAAATTCCGGGAACGTCTCTGTATCTTAATGGCTTGTATGGCTCATTCGAGAAAGCGTTGATTATAGGTATTACATCATTGGTGTATTACTTGATAAGCATTCTCGTCAGACCGTCTGTCGTAAATCAGGTTGACAGGAACTATTACGTTCTTAACCTTTCTAAGAATAGAAAGGTTAAGAAATTTGTCAATACTCTTATACCTAAAAAGTATAAGACTAGGAAGAAACTCGAGTTTCTTATGAATGATGCAGTATCTTCAAAGTCTTTAGGGTATATTTATACTTTAAAGCCTGTTGCAAGTATTATTGCAATGTTATGTATGACATTGCTTATAACCGGGTTTATTATTACAGCGAAACAGAAACTTTGGGGTAACACAGGATCACTGTCAGTTATGAAAACGACACAGGTTATGACAGAGAAGTTAAAGAAGCAGCTTGTCATACTTGATGAGGAGTATATGACTGCTGAAAATAAGATGTCAGACGATGAGACTTTGGAGTTGGTAAAAGGAAGATTAACAGGGGTCTCCGATACGGATGCTTTAATGCATGTTGATCGATTATCATTGAAATGGGATACCTATTATGGGTTAACATTTAAGTGGTATTATGTCTTGTTGGTATACGCAGCAGGTGTTGTAGCTTGGTTTACTCCTGAGATAAGTTTGAAAATGCGTAAGAAGCTGGTGGAGTTTGAGGCAAATGAAGATGTTATGCAGTTACAGACTTTGATGATTGCATTATCGAACACCAAATTAGATGTATACAAGACACTATTTTGGTTGGCATCAGAATCAACAATTCATAAAGCACCGCTACATTACGCTTACTTGGAGTATCCGAGTAACCCGGAGTTGGCGTTACAGCGGTTAAAAGATTCTGTTCAAAATGAGAATTTAAAGCGAATGGTTTCTAAGCTTGAGCGAGCTGTATATAGTCTTTCGCTATCGGAGGCTTTTAATGATATTAAGATTGATAAGGAACAAAGTCTCATTATGTCCGAAATACAGCAGGATGAGGTAATTGAGAGTAAAAAGCAGTGGGCAAAGCTCTTAGCTTCTATGCCTACGTATATAGCAGTCATTGGTGGGTTCGTCTTACCGATATTGATTTTGGGTGTAGTACAGCTGATGAGTTCATTATCTGGATTATCTTCGTAAATTAATCTAAGTGGAGGTAGAGTAGATGTTATGTTTTGATGCAACCGTTAAAGTGTTACGAAAGTGTAATGAACAACGGAGCATAAATGATTATAAATTTGATGTTTATAAAGTTCGTGCTGGACTGGTGGATGTGTATGCATTCTTTGACGAAGGCTTGGACTTAAGACCGGGAGATATCGTAAGGTCATCACAGGTTTATTTGACTAATTATGATAAATCACCACATCCAACAGAGTTAGCTCTTAGGTTTGGTAAGATTACCGCTGTTGACCGTAGTAAAGATAACAAAGCTTCTTTCAATAGTAAGGAACCTTTTGTTATTAGGGTTAATGGGTTGTGTAAAAAATCTAAAAAGAAGACCATAGGCTACGTTGGTGTTGAGAAGAGGCCCTTCATTGCAGCTACACTTTGTGTAAAGAATGAAGAGGGTGAAATGTTTGACGTGTTGCTTGTTGCGTTGGACAAAAAAGCAGAATCATTATTTTCTTTAAAACAGGCAAAATTCATTGATTGTAAAGCTAAATTGTTGAGGAAGAGTCCTGACGATGTATTTAAGTTAGTTCTCGTAGAATACTCAACATGTTAAGAGCTTTCCAATAAATATTAAAAAGGAGGTTTATAAGATGAAAGGGTTAGGTGAGCAGATGCGTGACATGAAGTATCTTGTTTCGAGCGAGAATACTTCTGCGTCGAGAGGTTTTTACCGTTTTTACGCTATCACTTCGATTGTACTTACCGTAGTTGGTATCGTACTGTTTGTTATGTCGTTAATCGGTAAACTCAGTGGTGCTATTAAAATACTCGGTTTTGGATTTTTACCGGTAGCACTTGTATTTATTTTTGCTATTATGGCTTTGTTAAGTAAGAACGATTAACAGGAGCTCTGTTGGGAGAGGGCTGTTGTAAAAGAGTGGCGCCTTAATAAATAATCATTTATTAGGGAGGAAAAACTTATGTCAGAAGACATCTCAAGCCAGGTAAGACTTGGTGCAACAATTATTCTTGTTGCTGCGTTAATTGCAGCAGTACTGTCTCTGATGGTTGTAGCTCAGTCGGTATTATCATCAGGCCTATCAACACTCCAGGCAGGAGTATCTCAGATTCAGAATCAGGAGTATGAGAAGTACAACAATAAGAAGGTAACAGGAACAGAGGTTAAGGCAGCTCTGTCACTGTATGCTGGTAAAGATATTGGTATTGTATTAAGAACAACTACATGTATTAATGGTAAAGGTGACGAGACATGTTGGGCATACATGTACAATACGCTGTTATCGTCGGATGGTACAACAACGGGTTACTCTAAAGTTACAACAGGTGTAAATAAAAACGCTGTTATCATAAAGAGTGCACCTGGTACATCTGATACTGCAACAAACGGTTCTGCGATATGGCAGCTTAGTGGAGAGGCAGGGTATAGAGGTTATATTTCTGCTAACGCAAATGGAACATATTACACAAGTTTTGAGACTTCAGGTATCACCAAGGTTGGTAATGCACAGTATGTGCTTGATTCAGCAAGATTCCAGGCGAACCTTGTTAAGTCACCTGATGGTACAATAATCGGAATCGTATTTGAACAGCTTGAGTAATAAACTAATCACAATTTAAAAGTATGAAAAGCTAGACCGGTTTACGAGGGTAGGTAAACCGGTTTTATTATAAAATGGAAATTTTATAATTCAGGAGGTTTAATATGAATGAAACTGTAGCAGATACTTTTAAACTTGGAATTGGTGTAGCTTTAGCTTCTATCATTATATGGGGTGTTCTAATATTGTTAACAAATTTACAGAGTGTCAATGCTACCCTAGCTGAACAGCAGCGATTTAACAGGGAGTATGATGAGTACCGTGAATTTTGTGCTTATGACGATGTTGAGGTTCGGGCGCAGGACATTGTAACTGCTGTCATGACTTACAAGGGAACTGTTGCTGTTTATGTATATAACAATGGTGTTACGTCACCAGATTATATGTGGAACACGTCAAATCAGTCAACAGCTTATAGTACAACATCAATATTAAGTGTACTGGATCAGAATAAGATGTATCAGGCTTCTCTACAGAAAGGGTATAACGGGGAAGTACAAGGTATATACTTCAGGAGGAAATAGAGTATGAACGAAGATATATCAGCAACTGTACGACTTGGTACAACAGTAATACTGTTGGCTGCTTTGGTTACAGCTATTGTGGTGTTAGTAACTAATGTAATGCCGTTGTATTATGACTGGATAAATAAGACACAGGAGGCTCTACAGCCAAAGTCTGAATTAGTATTTGATGAAATATCGCAACAAACATCTATTTCAGGTGCTGAGGTTTACAAGTTATATTCATTAAATAGTGAATACTTTTATATAACCAGTATTACTAGTATTGATGGTATAGTATCTTACGATTGTAAAGCATTGAAGACTAAAGCATCAAAGAAGTATAAGGTTAGTATACAGTATAACCTGGATGGGAATCACCCTAGTCAGTATGCTTTATTTATAAGGGAGGTGGACTACTGATGCACAGTACGGTTTTAGATTATATCGATTTAGCAGTATTATTTATTGTAAGTGTTATTTGCGTCTGTATGTTTGCTCTGTTGATGGTGGAATGGAGTGTTCCTATATCATATAATCGTGATAAGTCAACTATAAACCTAAACGCTGATATTGAAAATGATGTATTACAGTCTGTAACGATGACAGGTGCAGATATCAAGGCTATGTTAACTGTAGCAACGGCAAATTCTATAGAACATAATAGAATTGGTATAGAAGTCTATCAGGGTAGTATCCCTGTAAAAACAGATTATGCTGTTATAACTGTGAACACAGATTGGATTAAGGCTAAAGGTGAAAATTTAAAGATATTATGTACTGTTGGTGTGGGGTCGTGGGAGCTTGATGGTAAATTAAGTAGTAGGGTCACAAGTGTTTATTATGACATTGACAGGGACGCATGGATTTATAGGTTGGAGGGTTAGCGCATGGATGATATAGCTGGAAAGGTGATAGGTGTTATCTTAGTATTTCTTATGTTGGGAATAACACCGTTATATTTTACGAGTATTATTGAAAGCGCACGAGACCAAGAGCTGATCATGAATGCGACACAACAGTTAATTGATGGTGTTGTGGATACTGGACAACTGACACAGGAGACGCTTGATAGTTATTACACTACATTGGCTACGGCTAATGGCTACTATAATGCAACAATTTTACATAAGATAAAGATGATAAACCCTGACCCGAGCAATCCGGGGAGTACATACACTTCGTACGTTGTTGTGGATGATATTTATTCCTATGAACGTGGAGACGAAATTATTGTAAAGGTTGATACATTAGGAGAATCGTACTATCAGAAGATTACGAGATCGCTGTTAGGGCTATCTGTGCTTAAAGAGGGATTTTCTCTTGCAGGGAGGGTGAGATAATGAGTCGATTCAGTGTAATTGTATATCCGATTGCCGTTATGATGTGGATATTAACATTGTGTATGTTCATAAATTATATGCAAGACATGCGTGTTGAGACAGAGGCACATTATTTGAGTATAGCAGTTAATAACAGTGTTGATGCTGCTGTGGGGGAGTTATTAGAAAACTCCTTTAATCTGGATACAGATTATACAGATATTCTCTATGCTGAAGTCAATCCCGAACTTGCGTTAGACGAATTCTGTCGTATGATGTGTGAGAATTTGGGGTATGTAGCTTCGGATGAAAATAAGCTTATGGTACGTAACCAGTATTTAGACGGGTTTATGGTAATAGGCTATGATGGCTATTATGAAGCTAATCCCGTGAAAGTAACTGAGGCTGTGAACGCGTATAACGGTCCTGGGTATGATTGGGAATTTAAACCGAAACAACCTTTTACAGTTGTTAGTGGCTCCAATACTTATGCGTTGAATCTTGGGTTAGAAAAAGCCAGAACATTCACAGGAAATGAAATAGTAGATGTACCATTATCAAGCATTAGTAGTGTAATAAGTTCATACAACAGTGTGACAAATACTAATAATGCAAAGTCGATAATCAACTCTATTGTATCGGACGCATTTACGAAGTCGGTCTATCTAAATACAAACACATTATTGAAAGCATACAACATTCCATCCGGGATTTCGAGACTTGTAAATACGAATCCTATTGAAGGGATTACTGTGTTAGCACAGGTGAGTGGTGTGCGTGTATCAACAAATAAGGAGAACCAGGCTTTTTCGGTTGGAGGTTCTAAGTTAACTACTGCAAATTTCGTGGCTGCTTACACGCGTGGTGGTATTAAATACTATGTGGAAGTAAGTAAACTAACGAGTGCAGCAAAGCATGTATATCCGATAGATGGTTCAGTTAAGGTATATTTGACAGCACAAGAAGCTGCAGAGGCAGGGTACTCATATGACATTTACATAAGACAGTTCGGTAACTGATATTTATGTGGAGGTTCTTATGCAGATTAAACAGTATACATGTGTAAAAAATAAAGAAGGGAGGGTATTCTTGCGATGTATTCAAGAATACCCTTTTGGTGGTGTAGTAGCTATTGACTCACCAGAGAGTATTTATATTATTGCCAAAGATGTGTTGAAGTTATGTGAATTGGCAAGTGAAGAGATATGGTTATTAGCTTTTAATATAAGGAATACCCTAATAGGTGTGTTTAAGGTCGCGCAGGGTGGTGGTAATTATGCACCGACAACACCACGTGATGTTTTTATGCGAACATTACTTATAGGAGCTATAAATATTGTTTTAGTACATAATCACCCAAGTGGTGATGTAAAACCTTCGAAAGGAGATGATAATGTAACAAAGGTGATGAAGCAGGCAGCAGATTTATTAGGTATTAACATGCTGGATCATGTTATAGTAGGTAATTCCTTCTATTCATATAGAGGTGATTATAAATTATAAAAAAGGAAAGGAGTAAAAAGTGTATCCCCATTTTTCAAAGGAAAGGGGTGGTGTGGACATTCAACATATTAATGAACTCAAAGTAAATAAACGATAAAAGAAAGGACTGTTTAAGATGAACAAAACTGAGTTTATTGAAAATTTATTGAATGATTTACGAACTCTTGGGTACGAATTTGATCAAGTGGAGATAACCAAACAGAATGATACAAAGCTTAAGGGTTATGTTGTAAGAAGTAAAGAGGTACTAAGACAGACATTCTACCTTGAAAATTACTATAATGATTACTTAAATGGGGACACGGTACAAGATATCAGCTCCAGGATAATTTTAGGTATCGAAAGAACTAAAATGAATAAAGATGAAGTAATCAATGTATTTTCAAGTTTTGAAGATGTTAAAGAACTTCTAAGAGTGGGTTTAGTGTCAACAGAGCTGAATGTCGATTTCTTGGAAGATAAACCATTTATGAAAATGGGTGATGTAACCGTTGTATTTTATGTTTGTTTTAGAGAGGATGAAGATGGTAATATACCTATTTCATGGATAACTAATAAGTTAAAAGATAGTTGGAGCATAAATCTGTGTGATTTATATAGTACAGCTATCAGGAATTCTATGAGAGAGGATAAGGCTGTCTTGATGAGTATGCAGGATGCTATGTTTAAAATGACAGTAGGAGCACCGTACCAGTGTATGAATCTTCTGTCAGACGATGTACCATTAGATCCGGAAGATATGTATGTTTTAACAAATAATAGTAAGAACAGAGGTGCGGCAGTAATTCTGTATGAAGGCGTTTTGTCGAATGTAGCAGATAGGATGCGTGTAGATGTACTTTATATAATACCATCGTCTATACATGAAGTAATTGTATTAAGTGGTCTAAAGTGCTCTGAGAAGAGAGTTTGTACGGAACTGGAGGAGATGATTAGGAGTATTAACGAGACAGAAGTATTACATGAAGAAATATTAGGAAACAGACCTTTAATTTATCGTCGTAAGGATGATAGGATTTGTAGTATGTCTGAGATTTAGATAAAATTATGTATTATCTGGGACATATATAAATGAATAAACGAAGGTGAATACTTTTAGTATTCCTTTTGTGTATTATGCGGTATACATACTTGATTGTGATGTGTTTCCACAAAGTCTTTCGTTAACCTCCTATAAAGCGTAAAGTTTTTAATAAATGTGCGTATGTGTATCGTAGACTGTATTAGAGGGAGTTACTGAATATGTAACTCCCTCTAATATTATTTAATCAGGTTGTTTAACTGTAAGGGTTATGTGAGCATTAAAGCTGACTGTAGCTGTTGAGGTGTATTTGATTTTTACAGTATCTGTAAGTTCATCTGGTTTGTTTGTAATGAAAGCTGTAATACGTACGTCATTTGTAATACAGCTAATAACATACATTTTTGAGGGTAAGGTTATTGTAATGTCTTGTACGTTAGTGCCTTGCTCACATTTAAATTCATATCCTAAGGTTGTAAGACATGGTGCTGGAATAATATGAAACTCAAATTTATTTTCAGGAACACTTTGCTTTATGAATGTTAATTGTTCAGGAGTACATTCTATTGTTTTGAGACTTGAACCTGTGAAAACATCTTTACCTAGTTTTGTGAGTGACTTTGGTATTGTTAATTTTTCAGGTAACATTGTGCTGTTATAAAAAGCCCGGTCCTCGATTTCCTTAATATTATCTGGTAAGCGGAATTGTGTATTTCTATCTTCAATAAATAATAAGTCCTTGCCATGGGAGTTGTAGAAAGCTTTTTCTTTTATGATGGTTATGTTATCCCAGTTTTTAAAAATAGCATGATCAAACTCTGTGCCATGGAAAGTATCACTTGAGATTATATCATCCTCGAAGATGATAGTGTCGTATAGTATTTTGTTTTCATAAGGACAACGGTCATTAAGTTTATCTCTGAGTCCGAGGCTGAAAGCAAGTATACCGTCATTAAAAGTCATTGTGGAGTGGTAATGAAATTTTATAATATGACCTCTACTTCCGAACACATCCCAACACAACATTGAGTGTGATGGTAAATTGATTTCTTCTAAATTTTTACAGAGTCTGAAACATCCCTCTTCAAACACAGGACTTCCAGACATATCAGCAAAATTTATGGTTTCCAATTCTTGTCTGCTAAATGTACGTTTCTTTATACGTTCTATACTTTTAGGGAAATGTATGTTGCAGATATGTAAGTTAGGGTATGTAATATCAGATTCTCTACTTATAATTGTAACACCTTCAGGTATTTCAAGAGATATAAGGTCGTTGGAGTCGAATGATGTATCAAGTGTCATTACAGTATTGTCATTTGAAAGACTGTAATAAGGTCTAACTTTTTTGTTATACCAATCTAATAAAGCGTCATTATTTGTTTTTACTTTTGGGTTGACGGCTTTAAACCAGTCCTCAAAGCGTTTAATCAATTTTGGTGAGCAATTGTACGTATTATGTTCTATATTGTCGTGGTGTGTAATAACTAATATACCCTTTTTAACTGTTTTATCTATAAAAGCTTCAAATGTGTCAGGAATAATCTTATTAGGTTTCAGGATAGATTCAAGTTTTGTCACAAATTCTTTGTCACTAAACATTTCGTCATAGATTGTAGATAATTCATCATTACTTCCCATAGTGGTACCTCCAACTTGGTATGTTTATATTAATAACATAGTACTACGCTATTTAGTTGGAGTCAACGGTAAATAAGCACTGTAGAAGTGTCTTATGTATGTAGAAATAAAATATAAGGAGGCTACTTATGAAAGCGAAAAAGCATTGTATAGCAATACGGGCAGAACGTCTAAATATATGTACTCTGAGAGAAAACAGACATTGGGTGGTTACGTCGGAGAATGAGGAATCCAGGATAACATCGGTGTTTGTACTGAATCGTGAGAATAAAATCGTTAAAGAGGTACTCACGATAATTAATAAGAATTGTAAACCAAGGAAGTTCTATAGGGTTAAAGAATATAATCCTAACACAGGTCTTCTTAAAAGGGAGTATGTATACAGTGTTGATAAAATATTAGTGAGAGAAGAGACGATTATTGATAATGGTCTGGCTGTAAGATGTAGAGAATACAATACAGACGGTACTATGTCAAGTGAGACTTTGATAACAAGTTGATAACACCAGTTATTAAGTATTTTCAGTCATGGCTTTAGAGATAATTATTATTGTACTTCAGATGAGAAAGGATGGGGGTTGATTGTTTGTTAAACTTATATGATCTACCTACATATGTACTTAATGGTGTAACTTATTATTTCTATGGAGGATTGGGTTGGGTGACAAAAGAAAGACTAGCTCAACCTGATATAGAAAAGATAGAAGAGATTAAAGAGGGCTTCTTTAATCACAAGGATTCTACTAAGTGTGAAATTTGTCCGTATAATATGGGACTTAACTCAGGTCAGAAATTTCCGTGTGGTTTACAAAAGTGCTACATTTCTATGTTTTATAACAGTTATTCTGAGAAACTTAAAAGCAGTTCGTAATAAAAGCTGTAAGGAGGATGTTATGGGTGTAAGTGTAAATTGTTCTAATTCTGTAATTCCAAATAAAGGGTATACTTTAAATTTTAAATGCCGGGGAAGATGGTATGCCGTATGAGATGATAGCTTCAAGAGGAGATGAACAGTCTGTCTATGATATAGAGTACTGTACTACAAAAGCAGGTTATCCGGAAGTTGTTCTGATTAATTATGGTACTCAGTTAGGAGTTAATGCTGAGCCTGTTGAAGAGTTTCATTGGGATACTGAAAAGAGTGTCCTTAGGAAGATTACTCATGAAGGAAATAATGGTAAGCAGGCTGTGAGGAGCTATGTATACACCGGTTCAGGAAAGAGTAGGTTTGATAACATACAAGGAAGTAGCTTTGCAGTTATGGAGTTTGTTAGGAGTTTGATTAAGTTCAACGAGAGGGTTTGGAAAAATATTAGGTTTGAGAGTGCTGAGTAATATTATACATAATAAGAGAGTTCTGAGCCTTACTCTAGACTTGCTCTTTCTCATAGTGACTAAATAATTTGGATAATTATGTCTCTAACTTGGATGATATAGTGTATCGTCCTTGAGTCGTAAGTGAGGTGTCCTATGAAGGTGTGTGTTACTGGTATAGACCTAGTAAGTTATATGGTTATGATTTAACAGTTCCTAATTAGTTAGCATTAAAGGAAAAGTTTAAGAGTCTTCTGGTTGGGCTGGAATGTGATGAGGCAGTTACTAGTATGGTACTGGGTGTAGATACTGTGTTTGCTTTAGCAGTTCTTGAGCCTAAGAGTGAAGGTGGAAATATTAAACTGCATTGTGCTATCCCATGTATGAATTACTCATGTAAATTGTTGGATATGAGTGTTAGGCAATATAAAGATATTCTGTCTAAGGCAGACACTGAACTCTAGTTTTTGACTCTGAGTATAAGCCATATCTACTTTAGAAAAGAAATGAGTATATGGTTGATTTGATAGATAAGGTTATTGTAGTCTGGGATGAGATGTGTGGTGGTACTGTTAATTGTGCAAGATATGCACAGAATGTAGGCAAAGAAATAATTCGATTGCCGGTTTAAGGAGGAGGAGACATTATGAGTCCGTGTATTGGTTGTAAGTATTTTGGAACATGTGGGGATTTAAAGAGAACGAAGCCTTGTTCTGGAAGAGTGCCTAAGAGTGGAGTCAAAAAGAAATGATAAAGTATAGATTAGACGTCGACCTATTGAGGTTACAGAAGAATATTTGAAAAAGCAGGAAGAGCTGAGAATTCGAAGCGAAGCTGCTGAAGAGGAAAGTCATAAGAGGTTGGATCTCATTCACAGGTGAGAGACAGGCTGTTGAGCGTAGAGTGTTCCGTAACGCAGCTTTATATTCTTGTGCAATTTCGGTTCCCAGGCAGAACGGCTTGTTACATAAGACAAATTACAGAGAGGATGGGAGTATTAAGTCCTGTTCTGAGTACAGAGATGGTAAGGCCTATACAACTTACTACGATGTGGATGAGAACATAGAAGATGCTGAGGTAAGGGATGTGGATGTATTACCAGAGCACTACGCTATTTAAGAAGATGGAGACTAAGGTTTATGTAGTAAGACTACTTTAGTGTATAGTGGGTGTGTTATTACAAAAGCGGAAATGATATTGGGCAATATAGTTAACCACTGACTTCTGTAAAATTAAAATAAAACAAAGAAAAGATAGAAAGGGAGAATAACTTATGTTAAATCCGGAAGAATTTAAAAACAAGTTGGAGAAAATTAAAAAGGGAACTGCTAATTCCAACCCTACTACCGAGCTGGAGGATGAGGTTTATGTCATACCGGAGGAGTACAAGGGGCATTATTCTGGGATATATGGGGATTGTGATTATGACACTAGAATGTTTGAAATTCGTGAAGACACCTTTTGTCATACGGAGATCTTACATTATCGAGAAGATTGTGGACTTGCTCCAATAATACCTTTAGGATATAGGAGCTGTTGCTCTATGTTCTGTGAGTGTGAGAATCTAAAGTCAGTAGATTTGTCTAAGCTTGATACTTCAAAGGTTACAGATATGAGTAGGATGTTTGCGTATTGCGTGGGCTTAGTTTCGTTAGATTTGTCTAAGCTTGATACCTCAAATGTTTTGAGTATGGAGATGATGTTCTGTTGTTGTGAACATTTGGATGAAGTAGATATATCTAACTTTAATATGGCAATGGTAAAAAATACGAGGGGAATGTTTGCTGGGTGTAAGAACTTGGTATTTTTAGATTTATCAGGCTTAGATATGGCAAATGTTACAGATATGAGGATGATGTTCACGAATTGTTGTAGGTTAAAGGGGGTAAAGGTTTCCAACCTTAGTGTCTCACAGGTTAGAGACGGCACAATGGCATTTTATGATTGTAATAGTTTAACTGGGAGATGTAGGACAGAATTAAGAGATTTTGGATTTGATCTATGAAGCGGTGAATTATCTATCAAAATTTGAGATAATGTAAGAATAAAAACAAAAAAAAAACAGAAAGGAAGATAACTTATGTTAAGTCCAGAAGAATTTAAAAACAAGTTGAAGGAAATTAGAAAGGGGACGGATAATGTCAGTTCCAATATTATGTCAGAGAATAAACCTTATATTATACCAGAAGAGTATAAGGGTCATTATTCTGGGGAATGTGGAGAGTGTGACTGTGAGTGCCTTCGCTGTATAGGGGATTCTGGTGCACTACCTGTAATTCCTGAGGGGTATACAGACTGTAGGAATAAAAAAATGATAAAAGCTTTGAGAAATAAATATATTTATGTTGATATTGATGGTACTCTGGCGGAATATCGTTTTAATAACCATGTAAGTGCAAAAGATGGAACTGCTAATGGACAAACTATGAAAGAGATAGAGAATCATATATTTCTTCGTAGTAGACCACTAAAAACAGTAATTAAGATACTTAAAAAAGCAAGAACAGAGAACAAGTTTATATGTGGAGCTATCATATCTCCGATTGAAGTTATGGACAAATTTGAATGGTTGAAGACATACTGTAGTAGCATAAATTTTAAAGACTACTATTGGTTTGTCCCTGATGAATATTGGAATAACTTTTTGATATTCTTTGCGGAAGAAGCAGGTGTGTCAAACCCATTAGAAGAAAATGTGGTTTGGACTAAATATGGTTATTTTTTTAAAGGTTCTAAAACGCGCATTTGGGGCTGGGTAAGTGCCAATAGTCAGCATTGTATAGAAGATGCAGTATTTATTGACGATGTGTTATCATATTTAAAATATGCAGAAGAATGTGGTGTTACAGCTTATCATATTAGCAGTTTTATTGAATAATTATAAAATAGAATATGTGAAAGCTATAGAACAGTCAGATTATAGTAAAGAATATACTATTATATATTTTATCAAATTATTTAATACGTGATTCCTTAGAATAATATACATTCTAAATAATAAAAGACTAAGATGGAGAAGAACAGAATGAATAAAAAGAGTAGAGTTGTGTTGTTAATAATTACATTGTTGATTATGTGCTATATTACAGCATGTAATAAAAACGGAAAAGATACAGTTGTAAGTAATGATGCCGGAAGTAAGGTGATGGAGGAATTTAAAACAACAAGCCCAAGTAGTAAGGGCTGTAAGTTTTCTGTAGATTTTAATAATTCTACTGAAGACAGGGTATTGTTTAAAGCAGAGACAGCTGATGGTATGGTAAGGGATAGCATTGATTTAGGCGACTGTTACAGTAGTTTAACAATACCGGAGCAGGTAGAGATACAAGGTAAGAACTATACAGTAGAAGAGGTTGGTTCTTTATATGCGTATAGAATAAAAGTTGGAGCTAACTTCAATTCAGATTACACGGTAACTTTCCCGGACACTGTAAAGAAAATTGATGATGGTTGCTTATCAGGTGTTTACATATCAAGAGTTGTTCTGTCTAAGAATTTACAGTATATAGGTGACAACGCGTTTGAGGAGAGTGGTGTAGAGATAGTAGACGGTTTACCTAAGAGTGTGAGGTATATAGGTGAAAACGCATTCAAGGTATCGAACAAAGATCTGACATTGCCTGCAGGTCTTGAGTATATAGGTGATCACGCATTCGGTAATTCGGATATCGTTAATTTAACGATAGAAAACGGTATAACACAATTAAGCGATCGAGCGTTTTCAGGTTGTAAAGAACTTAAGAGTATAGATTTTCCGGAATCTCTAGAATACTTAGGTGTCGACTGTTTTGCAGAATGTAACAACCTTGAGAGTGTTACGCTACCAGATAGTCTGAAGCATCTTGGTATGTACTGTTTTAGAGACTGTGCTAAGCTGACTGAAGTCAAGGGCTCGTTGGCAAATGTAGAATACTATAATAACTCATTTTACAGAACTAAGTTTATGGATAACTATATGGCTGATAATGAGGACAAAGCAATAGTTGCACTTGGAAGTGTGCTGCTTAAGTACAAAGATGATAGCAGTGATAGCATAGTAATACCGGATAATATAAAGGTGATTGTAGAAGGCGCCTGTCAATTAAGCAATTGCTATAACGTGACATTGCCTGAGGGACTAACTTATCTTGACAAGGGGTGGTTTAAATATAGTTTAAACTTCAAAGCCAATTTACCTGAGACGGTAAAATATTTATATGAGGACAATGGCTTCCAGCATTTAACTGAAATTTCACTTCCTAATATTGTGGAAATAGGTGAAGATACATTCAGACAGAATGAGAATATTGAGAAGATAACCTTGGCAGATAGTTTAGTTTACTTGGGTACCCATGCATTCATGAATGCAGTCAATCTTACAGATATAAGTATAGACACAAAAAATCTTGAGTTTTTAGGTAAGGATTGTTTTATAGGTACAAAGTGGATTGAAGACAAATATAAAAGTTCTGATTTCTTAATATTAGACAATGTTTTAATAGATGTAAATCCTGATGCTTATAACGATAATGACAATGAAATAATTATACCTGATACAGTTGTGCGTATAGCAAATACGAATGCGTTTTATGATGACAATATGTATAATGGTAAATGGGCATATGGGAAGGTGGTGGTAGTACCTGAGGCAGTCAAAGATATAGACGTCGGTGCACTCTACGGATTATCAAATGCTACTATAAAATTTGCAGATGGTGTATCTGAGATACCGGCACACTTCTTAGAGGGTTTCAGTGTAGGAGATGTAGTAATTCCTAGGGGAGTAAAGGCTATAGGAGATTATGCTTTTTCAAAGTGTGAAATAGGCAGCGGAGTAGTTGAGATTCCGAATACTGTAGAGATAATAGGAGAATACTCTTTTAAAGGTACGTATTGCATCTCAGAGCTTCCTGAGGGAATAAAAGAGATAAAAACAGAAGGTGTTTCTATAAGTTATAGCAGTGACGAGGAGTTCATTTTACCAGACTCAGTAGAAGTATTGGGAAAGGGAGCAATAAGCGGGAATGTAAACAGTATTGTCATAGGTGAAAATACAAGCTTAAAGACAATGTATGCGTCAAGTCTAAATGGTGCATCGCGTTGGGTATACAAAGGTCAATCTTATGAAGTATTTGGTAAATCAGATAATAATTACACATCACTGTTAAAAATTATGGAGACTGATGGCATACAGGTTATTTGGGATAAGCAGTTAAAACCTGAATGGTAAATATTTGGTAGTGATATTGTGTAAACATCAGATGAGTTAAATTTTTGAATACTTTTAGAAGCAATAGGGGGTATGTGTAGGTTAAAGTATACATACCCTTTTTGTGCTGTGAGTGCGTGACGTATGTGTGGGGGTATAAATGCTATAGAGTATACTATTATGTGTATTATACAAGTACATCACAGGCGTGCAGGGAATACGGAAATCTTAGTATGTGGGGGGAACACATTTGTATCGTGACATAGAAAAGTCACCGAGAAAGAAATACAACTAAGATTTTTTGATGATATATGGGGTACCAGTTGTTGAAAGATAAAATTGTTGCTATCTTTGTGGTAAATGGTATAATATAATGATAAGTGTTTGAGTACGGGTGGAGATCGGCACTGTAATCAGTAATACACAAACAGCAGATAGTGTTTTGGGTAAGATTTTAGGCGGATACGATAAATAGATGTTAAATATCTCTGGGAGGTTATTGATATGTTGCAAACATTGGACTTGGACACAAGACATTTAGGTGCAATTGATTTTGCAGAGGATATCTTAATACGTGAATTAGGGGATAATCTTTTAGATATCATACTCTATGGCTCTTGTGCTACAGGTAAGTGGCGGTTCTCTAGTGATGTGGATCTATTGGTAGTCGTGAATGAAATAGACTTTAAAGCGCCTAGGTTAAGAGGTATGTGCATGCCGGACACTTGGGATATCGCAGATGTTGATGTACATTTTGTAACAAAGGAAGACTATCTGGAACGAGATGATACGTATATAAGAATTATAAGAAGGGAAGGGGTGAGCATACTTGACAAAACAAAAAACTAATCTAACATATTATGATTTTGCAGATAATGATAGAGAATGGTTAGAGATTGCGTTTGAGAGAGGCGATATAGCTAACTACATTACATCTACCACACAGAATTGCTGTGAGAAATATTTTAAATTTGTGATAGAGAGTTATCTCGGTGCAAAAACAGAGGAAGATGAGTATAATAAGAAGAGAATTTTGACAACACATTCACTAGGTAAGTTGATGAGAGAGCTTCATAGTAGTTTAGATATTGAAATACCAAGAGATGTGTACAGAAATCTGGTTGTAATTGATGGATATTATTGGAGCACTCGATATCCAGGTGATTCATCATTTTTTGCAGATGAGGAATCTATAGAAGATTGTAAGGTAGCTTTACGTACATGTGTACTTTTCATTAATAAGATTATTATTGAGTTATACTTAAGAAGTACTCAGTATATAGTTGAGGGAATGAAATGTATAGATTATAAGATAAATGAGAGTGCGCTGGAAGTAATTGACAGAGTGTCCAGTGGTACAGTAAGGGTATGTGGTAAGGACCTGCCTGACTTACAGAATGTACCACGAAGCTTGTTAGATACGGTGACATTCTATTGTACGAAAGACGTCTAAGAACTTTAAAGGACAAGGAGTGGTCTAAGATGGATACAAAGTTTCAAGTCTATAATAAGGATACGTTACTTGCTGATGTTGAAGTGGTTAATGGGCAGGTCAGTGTGAAAAGGTACGCTTTAATTCCGGGTATTCAGCCGTTCGGGTGTTCAGACCTAAAGGTTACCTTAGAAAACATTAATAGTTTTATTGAGAGTCGGTGCTTCGAACGTGGACGTGGGGATAAGGATGAAATTTTAGCGGCCATGGGACTTGATATTTATGACCCATGGAAGATTGTACACATAACTCATGGTAGAATTTGGGACGATTTTACTTGGATCAAATTTCCCGGTGAAGATTTAAGCTGGAAGGATGTGTCTAATGGAAGAGTATAACATTAGCAAGGAATATGCAGTTTTGAATCGGTCTGATAGTTTGGGTACACAGCCTAAGTACTATAAGGACGGTTATTGGTATAAACTTGATAGAATGGGGCACGAAGGTTTGGCAGAAGCACTTGTATCAGACGTTTTATGTTGCAGCAACATTTCAGACTTTGTAGTGTATGAGAGATGTACTATTAATGGAGTACGTGGTTGTAGAAGCAAGTCTTTTCTTAATCCTGGTGAGCAGTTTGTGACATTTGCATCTCTGTACAGGTCAATGCGATTAGGTGACTTGGGGAGTGTAATTTATACCATACCTACGGTTGAAGAACGTTTAAGATTCTTACTTGACTTTGTAAGGGATGTAACAGGGGTAGACTGTACAGAATATCTGTATCAGATACTTACCTTGGATATGTTAATCAGAAATCCCGATAGACATTTTAAAAATTTAGGGTTGATACTCGGAGTCGATAATAAGTATCGTGTGTCTCCTATTTTTGATAATGGTCAGGGTTTAATGCAGAATTACACGATAACACCACCCTACTTGGATATTGAAGAGAAAGAGCAGCGAATAAGTGCTGCCACGATATCAGGTAGTTTCGAGCTACAATATAATGCAATAAAGAATGTATACAATGGGAAAAAAGTAGTCGTTGATTATGGGAAACTATATTCGTTATTAGAAGAAAAATATCCAAAGGACAGTGTTGCTAAAACTTACCTGTTATACACATTAAATAGGTACAAAGAGATGTTTTACGGTGTAAACCCTAATATTAAGAACACAGACTTGAGAGAATGTACTGAGTTAGATTCTGGTGAGATAGCAGACGGTATTTTGGATAAGATAATGGAGTCAAATGAAAAAGCAAGGTAAGGTGAACTTACGCTAAAAAGAGGAAGGGTGTGTTATAGTATAAAACATTATTTATACTGTCGATGTTACACAAATAATGAGGAGGAAATAAATTATGAAAAAGAAAACAATCATGAAGGCAGTGATATTGACTGCTACAATACTTGCGTTGTAAGGGATAGGAAAACTTGAGAAGTTAATTTTGGGAGGTACTTGTATGAGTTTGATTCTTTATTTACATGAGGAAGACATTCCAGACAATGTAAAGTTGTGTAAAAGCAATGATTTGTTTTTCGATGGTAGCACTTTATTAAGAAACACGGATTTATGTTCACGTGTGTTAATGGTTATAGACCATGCAACTTACAATACTCCTGAGACATTTATTAGTAGAGATGCTAGTTTGGGGGCTGTGTATCGTGAAAATTTAAGTACCGGGTGTAAGACATTATTAAATATTATTAGTAATCCGAGTATATGCTTCAGTCTCGTAGAATGTGGTGCTAATGCTAAGGAGTTAGCTTTACAGTTAACGGAGGGGCAGGCTTTGTGGTATTTTGATCAACTTGACATTGAAGATGATATTAAATGTGACGTAATCTGTGGTGGTAGACAGTTTTTAAGAATTGGAGATTTAATAGACTATATAGATAGTGAGGTGTGAAGAACGTGAAAGAACAATTCATGTATGGTGAAATTTCAGTTAAAGTCTCTCTACCTCAGAGAATCAATGTAGTAAGAGGCAATTCTGGTACGGGTAAGACGTTTCTTGCAAAGGTATTAAGGCAATTAGTGCTGAAAGGATATGATGTTGTTTCTATTAGGTTTGATAATTACAAAGCAGTATCATGTGAGCAGATAAGTACATTTGGAGATAATACGTTGCTGATTATAGATAACGCGGATCTTTATATGTCGAAGGAATTACAACACGCAATTTTAAATAATACAGCCACATGTCTTATTTATACCAGAGATACAAGATTTTTTAATATTACTAACTCGGCACTATGTGTGGTGAGGTATGTGGGTAAAGAATTATCTATAAGGGAGTTTAGATATGAAGATAATTTTTGAAGATAATGGGCGGGTACCAAGCAGTAAACTTTTAAGCTATGGCAATCCAGATGTAGTAATTTTTGCAGAATCAAATTCTAGAATTAATAAACGTATTAAAGAGGTCTTACGACAAAATATTGATGAGTATATAATTGTTTATATAGATCTTGTTCCAGATAACCCAAGATTGTTACAGACATATAACCAGGTAATTGAATTTACGGCATTAAATCATAAAATAGTTGTCGTACCTATAATATGTATAGAGTATTACATAGCAAAATTAATACAGTATTTAAAACTTGATGCTAATGTACCGGAAATAGCCGCTGCTGTGAAATCTGTTGATGAAAAGAAGGATTGGCATACAGTTATGCCTTCGGTGTTTGAAACGTGTAGTTCATTAGAAAAAGTATTTAAGAAGTTCTTTTGTGAGAATTCAAAGTTCTTTGAAGAATACTATTGGAATGTTACGAGAAATACAAACAGTTTTTATACACAGGATGACAGAATTACGGTGAAGGAGAAAGCGGAAATTTTATGGTATTTATTACCGATATTTCAAGAATGGGCTATTACAAAAGTAACAGTCGAGAAATATGGTTGGAAGCTGAGAACTTTGTCGTGGGATGAGGTTAGAAATAAGGTCCAGAATATTGTAGCAGAGTACAATAAGTTATATAGTGTATATGGTTGTACGGAATTTCCAATAAATAGTACAATCTAAAACATCATAAATAATGAGGAGGAAATAAACTATGAGAAAGAAAACAGTCATGAAGGCAGTAATATTGACTGCCACAATACTTGCATTAACTGGATGTAATAGTAGTACGGGTGCTAACACTACTACTGAACCGGTTACAACGACATCATCTGTCGAGACTTTCACTGAGGAGACAACCACAACTACTGCAAGTTCCAGCCAGGAAACGGAGACAAGCTCTACCGTAGCTGCAGCCGAGCAGGAGACTTCAACCTCTGCTTCAGCAACATCTGAGCCTACAATCCCTGAGACTACAGTGGAGATTGAGCCTACAACACAGGTTGTAGGGTATGATGGGGTATGTGAGGAGTATGGGCACGTTGTGAATGAGGACGGTGTCGAGTACTTTCTTCTTGATGAGGGAGCACCAATGGCAGCTTGGAAAGATGCTGTATCTAAGCATAAGTGGGTAAGTAATGATTCTTCACTGTTCTATACAACAGCACAGTATAAGGGGCATACTGTATTAGTACCTGAGCCAGACCAGGGTTATGGTGATGAAGATATGGATGCCGAGGCTGGTTCAGATGTATGTATGGGCGTAGTAGACCCTGATTACTTTAATGGTGAAATGACATTATCACCTTTTATATATGATATAGATCTTAATTTCATCTGCCCTTCAAGTGATAGCATATGGATAACAGATCAGGAAGTACGAGACGGAGTCACATGGTATAAGTATCACTTAGCAGATGGTTATGACTATTGGCTTCCGGAGCATAATGGTGCTGATTGGGAGCAGGTCTATAAGAAGTATGTTGAGGAACCATATAACGCAAAGTATAACTCCATGAGTGATGAGGAGAAGGTTAATGAAAATCTTATACTTGATGAGCAGGTATGGAATAAGACCTACTACGATGTACGTACTGATGGTGCGGATTCAGGACGTATTTATGTATCAAAGCAGTATGCATATAAGAACGCTGATGGGTCTATCACACAGTCGGCTGGGTGGGAGGCTTGTGATACATCGATCTTTGATGGTACGTCGTTGGCAACTGTTGGCTCATATGGTAATTGGGCAGATGGCCAAGTGTACTGGCAGATGGATGGTGATATGCTGTATATCAAGCGTGGTGGTGACGGTGAATACCAGGAGAGAGCATCGGAACTGTATTATCACTTAATCGACCTCTATGGCGAAGAATGTGTTTACTGGAATGGTGACGGTAATATCGCTAATGCATCATCTTTTGACGGAAGACATGACTGGGATGTCTATGGAGATGGTAAGGATAGATGTAAGACCAAAGAGGAGCATATCGCTAAGTGCCAGAGTAATTAAATAACCGCTGAGGTAGTAGGAAGGCGTATGTAGTAATTACATACGTCTTTTTATTATACAAAAATAGAAGTTGTGTCTTATATAAGTGAAGACATGCTTCAAAACAAAAATATTTTAAAACGCAGGAGGTTTTTACTATGAGTAACACAGAGAATTTACGTATGGAGAAGAAGGCTTACGGGAGCAGAGGGCTGTACCACGTTGAATATCGTGTTGAGGGAACGGGCGAGTTAAGAATGATCGATACTTGTTTGGAGAGTGGACAGGTTGTAGAACGTCAGGTGTTCCGCAACAATCATTTATGTACACGCACAATCCCACACCCTAATCAGGTCGATATATTACATAAGACCAGTTACAGAGAGAACGGCAGTGTTAAGTCTTATTCAGAATTCGTTGACAGTAAGATCTACATTACCAACTATGGTGAAGATGGTAGTGTAGAAAGTGTTGAAGTGAGGGACAAGATAATCGAATAGAACAGTAGACATTTCCATCTAACTCAGATATAATATAGTGGTAACAATCTATTAAAATTACAATTTATAGAGGAGGTTTATTATGGCTGAGTGGACTGGAACATGGAAATCTGGACCTGCAAGAAAGATACCTTGCAAGTGTGGAAATCCGGAAGGTGCTATTGAGCGTACATTAGTTTTTGATGCAGAAGATTTTGATGCAACGAAACATGATGGCGAAACAAAAACTGTAATTGAATATGTCTGCCCTGTATGTAAAGCTGCTTATGGTAGATAAGTGGTAAATTACATAGTGGCTAAGTGTGTGAAGAGGGTATGTATAGGTTAAGGTATGCATACACTTTTTACAGCGGTAAGTATGATTCAATGTAATAGAAAGGCGTGTATAGTCAGTTTTGTACACGTCTTTTTATTATGTGAAAAACAAGAAGGAGGAAGAAATGAAAAAGATAAGGTATTTGGTCATCTCTCTTATGATAATTCTTGTATGTTCTATTCCGATTGTTGCTTATGCGGAAGGTGAGAATAATCCCGGTGGTGGTCAGCCGACTGAAGTTATGGGGACAGTACCATCTGGTGGTGGTGGAGGTGCACAGATATTACGAGAGTATGGTTATATCATATCGTTGCAGTCGGTAAATAAGAATGTAACACCCGCTGATAAAAGTGCGATGCAGGGATATAATTTAACATCATGTACATTATCTGTTGGTAAGGAGTTGATGTATAAGTTTCCTGTGAGTTTGACAAACTCATCTACAGCAGGTTCGTCAAGGGCATTATTGCAGCACCCCATGGATGGTATATCACCAGCTCTTAAGGACGGGACGCAAACTGTGTATTATACTGCTGGTAATCATACTTCTGGTGCGAAGATGACAGCAACGGTATATCCTTATGGTACATCCTATACTACGAAGAAGTGGGATTATACACAGGGACCGCTGTATAAGAAGTGGAAGAATGCTAAGGGAGAAATTAAGAAGAAAATTGAGAATGGTACTGGTACTCCTAAAGATGTTGGTATAACAATACCGGGAAGTTACTCACTATCATCGTCCTACGTACAATCAGTAATGTATCTCTTTGTGGATTACAGTAATGCTGTGTCGTATATCAATGAAAAATTGGAAACATTAAAGGGTACAGAGAAGATGGTAGTATATTTTGACCTGTGCGCTGCTATCAATTCAATCTGTGGTAATAAGTTTACAACAGACCTCAATAATCTGTACAAGTATAAGAACAGTGATGCGGCGTCGAAGTTCCTGGCGATAACCGTAGCTCCGGCTATTGTGGTTGCTACTGATGATGCTACGAAACCGTTAATATTTAACTTACCATCATACTTTGCGGCTTGCTCCGGTGGTGACATTAATGATTATACTAACTATTCTGGTTGGAATGGTGGGTATACAGATGTTGACTGGATAAACGGTAAACAGCCGACTGATGGTGTTGTATCGTGGAACTATGCAGATTATTACCGTAAGTTCATGACGAAGTACTATTTTGGAGGAAGTTCAGATTGGTACGCAGTTACGTCTAAATGGTCGACAGATGCAACACAGATATATCATTATATGAAAAACGGAACAACGTATGCGGCTTCATGGCTGGACAATGTTATCAAAGCTGATGCGGGTTCGTCATATAACTACAGGCTGGCGATAGGTGCATTTGCTTGTAATACTTTTGGACAGGGAGTTGGTGGTGTTGGTTACTCGTACATAGCAACATCGCCGGTAGACAGTGTTATTACCACTGTAGATCCGCCGCCTAAGGTTACACCTACAACATCTTATGAACTCACATCCAAATCAATCGCACCACCTAATCTACAGTTCGCACTTAACGTCAGTGAGCTGGTAACAGGAACGGATTATGTTGATTTGACGCTTGACCTCACACAGGAAGCTTCTGTGCTTGAGGGTGCCATGAAATATTACGACATCAATAAGACATGGTCTGAGATGTATACGGAAGATAAATGTGATACGGGAAGAACACGTATTGATGTCGGTACATTAAGAATTGTGATCACACGTCTGT
>ULWV01069018.1_pt1 | contig 33923 bp, 37 predicted proteins | sample 1960651 | NCBI WGS metagenome assembly ULWV01 (sample SAMEA4835820, study PRJEB28245) | human gut metagenome | biome: gut microbiome; material: fecal sample | place: Denmark | collected 2008
TAAATTCTTATTTAGCTAATTAATAATACCAACACAACAACAAAAAGCGATAATGATATAAAATTAAAATGAATAAGTTAGGAGATGAAAATATGCCATATTCATTTAATGAATCTGATTATGAAAATTCTGTCATAGAGTTGTTTCAAAATATGGATTATAACTATGTTTATGGTCCTGATGTTGATAGAGATATCAAAAGTCCACTTTATGAAGATGTTTTAGATGAAAGTATTCGTAAGATTAATCCCGGTGCTGATGAAAAAGCGATTGTGAATGCACTATACAAATTACATAATTTTGAAAATGCGGATTTAATTTCAAAAAATATGGTGTTTATGGATTATCTTCAAAATGGTGTTGAAGTTCAGTACAACAAGAATGGTGAAGAAACATCCACAATTATATATCTTGTTGATTATGATAATGTAGATAATAATTCTTTCATTATAGCGAACCAATGGACTTTTGTTGAACATAGTGAAAAAAGACCAGATGTTATTCTATTTTTGAATGGATTGCCAGTTGTATTGATGGAATTGAAATCTCCTTCTAGAGAAGAAACAGAAGCGTCTGAGGCATATCTTCAAATTCGTAATTACATGCAAGAAATCCCTTCTATGTTTATCTATAATGCAATTTGCGTTATGAGTGACCAATTAACTTCAAAAGCAGGAACAATAACTTCTGGGGAAGATCGTTTCATGGAATGGAAAACAACAGATGGAAGTTATGAAAATACACAATTCGCATCTTTTGATACGTTCTTTGAAGGTATGTTCGAACAATCTCGACTACTAGATATTATTAAAAACTTTATTTGCTTTTCTAATGATGGAACAAAAAATATAAAAATTTTAGCAGCATATCATCAATATTTCGCAGTAAAAAAAGCCATTCAATCTACTATTCATGCAACGGAAACTGATGGAAAAGCTGGTGTATTTTGGCATACACAAGGTTCTGGAAAATCTTTATCAATGGTTTTCTATGCACACCTTCTACAAAAAGCATTGAACTCTCCTACTATTGTGGTTATTACAGATAGAAATGATTTAGATGACCAATTATATACTCAATTTGCAAAATGCAGTGACTTCTTAAGACAGGTACCAGTACATGCTGATAAGAGAAGATTATCTGATAATGATAAAGCACGTAATGACAATCTAAAGCGCAATGAAAAACCAACAATTGGATTAATGGATTGGTTAAACAATCGAAAAGCGAATGGAATTATATTTACAACAATGCAAAAATTTGAGGAATCATTTGATGTATTGTCTGATAGAAGAAATATTATAGTAATGGCTGATGAAGCACATAGAAGCCAATATGGATTAGAGGAAAAAGTGAAAATGATCAAAAATGAAGCTGGTGATGAAGAAGCAAAAATTATTGTAGGAACTGCCAGAATCATTCGTAACAGTTTGCCTAATGCTTCTTATATTGGTTTTACAGGTACACCAATTTCAATGAAAGATAAGTCTACTCGTGAAGTATTTGGTAATTATATTGATATCTATGATATGACACAAGCTGTTGAAGATGGAGCAACTCGTCCTGTATTTTATGAAAGTCGTGTTGTTAAGCTTCATTTAGATGAAAATACAATTCATTTGATTGATCAAGAATATGATTTAATGGCTGAAAATGCAGATCCAACAGTTATTGAAAAAAGCAAAAAACAATTAGCTCGTATGGAAGCTGTTTTAGGTGCTGACCAAACAATTAATTCTTTAGTGACAGACATTTTGGATCATTATGAAAATAACCGTGAATCTTTATTAACAGGTAAAGCAATGATTGTTGCCTATTCTCGTCCAATTGCATTAAAGATCTATCGTAAGATATTAGAACTACGTCCAACTTGGACAGATAAAATTGCAGTTGTTATGACATCAAGTAATAAAGATCCAGAAGAATGGCATGATGTTATTGGTAATAAGAGACATAAAGAAGAACTGGCTCTTAAATTCAAAGATGATAATGATCCATTAAAGATTGCTATTGTTGTTGATATGTGGTTAACAGGATTTGATGTACCATCTTTATCAACTATGTATGTTTATAAACCTATGAGTGGACATAATTTAATGCAAGCTATTGCACGTGTTAATAGAGTTTATAAAGATAAAGAAGGTGGACTTGTAGTTGATTATGTAGGAATTGCTAGTGCATTAAAACAAGCAATGAATGACTATACTGCAAGAGATAAAGATCGTTATGGAGATCCGGATATTGGTAAAGTGGCCTATCCAAAATTTTTGGAAAAGCTTGATATATGTAGAGATATTTTCTATGGCTATGATTATTATTTATTTGAACATGGTTCGGATTTAGAACGTGCAAAAGCAATTAGTGGTGGCGTTAACTTTATTGTTGCTCCAGAAAAAAATAAAGATAAAGAAGATTTTATTAAAGAGGCATATGCATTAAAACAAGCTCTAAGCCTATGTTCTTCTCTAGTAGAACCAGAGTTAAGATTAGAAGCTGCTTTCTTTGAATCAGTTCGTGTTTTAGTTTTACGTTTAATGGATAAAGGTGGGAAAAAGAAAATTTCTTTACCGGAAATGAATGAACGCATTAATGCCTTATTAAAACAAAGTATTAAAAGTGATGGTGTCATTAATTTATTCTCGGATGTGCATGAAGAATTTTCTTTATTTGATCCAAAATTTTTGGATGAAATAGCAAAGATGAAAGAAAAAAATTTAGCACTTGAGTTATTGAAAAAATTAATTGCAGACCAGATTCACATATACCGTAGAACAAATGTTGTAAAATCAGAAAAATTCTCTGAAATTATTCAACGTACAATTAATGCTTATTTGAATGGACTACTAACAAATGAAGAAGTTATTCAAGAGCTTTTGAAAATGGCCAATCAAATTAAAGAAGCAAAAGATGCAGGAAATTCATTAGGGTTAACAGATGAAGAAATGGCTTTTTACGATGCATTAACGAAGCCACAAGCTATTAAGGATTTCTATCATAATAATGAATTAGTTTCTTTAACAAAAGAATTAACTGAAACATTACGAAATAGTAGAACAGTAGATTGGCAAAAGAAACAATCAGCTAGAGCAAGAATGCGTATGATTGTTAAAAAATTATTGAAGAAGTATAAGTATCCACCTGAAGGTATGGAAGATGCCCTTCAAACTGTGATGGTACAGTGTGAACTTTGGACTGATAACACACCTTTTGAATAGCATAAGGATAGGTGTAATAACAATGGATTTTCAAGCCATTACATTTGATGAAATCGTAAAGAAAGTGGGAATAGTATGTCAAAATTAAATGTAGATCAAAAAACAATTAAAGATTTGTTTCAGGATAAAAAAGCAGATTTTTTAATTCCTGACTATCAAAGACCGTATGCATGGGGAGAAAATGAGTGCCAAACATTATGGGATGATATCTTTGCTTTTGCAATTCCAAATAATAATTCAGAAGCCTTTGACTCAAATAGCGAATATTTCTTAGGGCCTATTGTAACTTTTGTCAATGAAGATAAGAAGCAAGAAATCATTGATGGCCAGCAAAGATTAACAACACTTATGTTGTTGCTCAGAGCATTCTATACCAAGTTTGGAAACATGCAAGATAAAGCATCTATTGCAACCAAACAAAACATAGAGAAATGTTTATGGAAAACTGATGAATTTGGTGAAGCAGATAAAAATGAATTGAAAATAGATTCAGAAGTAGCTACGGATAACGACAAAGAAGAATTTTTAAATATTCTTAAAACAGGAAACATAACTCCAGGTAATAAAAGTAGATATACACAAAATTACATTTTCTTTTCGAAGTGCATCGATGATTTTAAAAATAATTATTCTTCGTATTTCGCGTATTTACCTATACGTATTATGAATAATTGTATTCTTTTACCAATAGAAGCAGAATCACAAGATACAGCGCTCCGTATTTTCTCAACATTAAACGATAGAGGTAAACCTCTATCTGATGCTGATATTTTTAAAGCACAATTCTATAAATATTATTCATCATTAGGTAAAAAAGATCAGTTTATTAAACAATGGAAAGACTTAGAAGAATTAACTTCTAAAATTTTTCATCCACAATATGGTACTCCAATGGATGAGTTATTTACTAAATATATGTATTTTGTGCGTGCACAAAGAGGAATTAAAACCTCAACAACGGAAGCATTGCGAAAATTTTATGAAAAAGATTCCTATGTACTACTGAAAAAGCCAGAAACATTTAATAACCTAAATACATTAGCACACTTTTGGGAAGATGTATCAAATCAAGATAAAGATCGTTTTTCAAATAGAGTATTAAAGAAATTATTTGTTTTAAATTATGCCCCAAATGGAATGTGGACTTATTTTGTTTCAGTATATTTTATGCAGAATAAGGATGAAAATGATTTGTTAAATGAAGAAAAATTCTATTTGTTTTTGAAAAAAATAATAGGTTTTATTTGGACATATGCAATTACAAATCCAGGTGTAAATGCATTACGTACTCCAGTTTATAGTGAAATGATTAATATTATAAATAATAATCCTGTCACTTTTGAAGGATTTAAATTTGATCAAAATAAAGTAAGAAGTATGTTCATTAATTTCAATTTCACAAACGGAAGGCCTATTACAAAAGCAATGTTAGCATGGTGGGCTTTTGAAGATGAACAACAGTCTTTATTATCATTGGAAACTGTATTCGAAATTGAGCATATTTATGCAAAAAATCGTCAAGAAAAGGAAAAGTCTTTAATAAATATCTCTAATTTAGAGTCACTTGGAAATAAATCTTTATTAGAAAAACGTATTAATATTCGTGCCTCAGATTATCGATTTGTAGACAAAACAAAATATTATTTAGGCTCATTCAATAATTCCAATAAAACAAAAGAAGGGACAAATATTCACGAATTGACTTCTTTTGCTAAAGAAATTAAAGACTTTAACGAAATTGACATTGAAAAACGTTTGAATTCCATTATGAATAGTTTTATTGACTATTTAGAAGATAACGAACTAATTCAATAGAAAAGTTAAGAGCATTTTAGTTTTATTATTTGTTTTATCTAATATAGTGTAAGCAAAAAGATTATATTCTATTGGAGATGATAATTTGAAACGATTTAACGAAGGTGATGTTGTTTACTTTATTTCCTCTTCTGTCTTTATCAAGAAAGCTACTGTTATTCGTAATGCTGGTGGATTTTGTACAATACGATTTTCAGATGGTAATTGTGGTACTTCTGGAACACGTGTTCGTGAAAGTAAATTGTATCGTACAGAAGAAGAGGCGAAGAAGGTTGTTGAACAACATCAAAATGCAAACAAGTGGAGATGATGATTTCACCTCCCCTCTTATTTTGGATTGGCAAATACGATTCCGCCCATTCTTGATCTGTAGTAATCAAGTGTGTATGTGTTGGTTTGCCAGTCTTTTTTTGCATCTTCAAACGTATTGGTAATACCATCATAGTTTCCATCTTGGATTGTAATGTTGTTACCATCTACTTTTAAAACAATACCCACATGGTTTCTACCAATACCAGAAAATACAGCTCCTGCTTTTGGTGTGGATGACCTTTCAAATTTATCAGGATGTGTTCTAACAAGTTCATCTACACAATCCCATCCATTTCCTGTAAAGCCAGGATCATAACCATAGAGTTCATAAAACCTTCCCCAGGCAAACCATGTGCATTGACCATATAATCCTGCTTTAGCATATGGATTTTTCGTAATCCATGCTTCCATATTATTGAAGTTGGGATTGGTTCCTCCTCTAAAGGTAATGCCAACATAACGCATAACATGATCTACATAAGATAGATCTCCATACCCTGATACATTCAATTCTTGTTTTTTCATATTTGAAAATTGTTGCGCATTGTATTTGGAATATCCACCAAAATTAGAAATTGCCCAATCAATATAGCCAGAGCCATAATTGTATCCTTGAAGAGCAAGATAGATGTGTTCTGTATCGGATGGATCTTTTACATTTGCTTTTTTTACACAATCCGAAAAAGTATGTGTACCAACATCTATGGAATATTCCGGTTCTGTAATGCCATTAGGAATTCTAGGATATTTTGTATTATATCCAGATTCACTGGCTTGCATAGGATCATTTCCTTTACCACCAGATTCCTGCATCATAATAGCTTGTAATAAAGATACATAGTCTTCTATATCATATTCTTTTGCGTATTTACGAATGGTATCTTCATACGCAATGACTTCTTCACTCAAAGAAACAATTTCACTATTGGATCCACCATCTTGAGCTAATACGCTAAATGTTCCAATAAATAAAGTAATCACAATTAATAAGATCAGTCCTGTTCCAAAAGAAAAAAGTGTATTCAATGTAGATACACCCTTCTTAACAATATGAAATGACTTTTTTATAGCTTGTGTTGTATTTTGAATAATTGATTTAGAAACAACTTGTTCTGTAGTTTGTTTCATCTTTGAAGTATTTATCTTATTTACAACATGCTTTTTTGCTTTGGATATATAAGAAATTTTTTGTGGTTGATTATCATGGCTTGATTTCACAACAGATTTCTTACTTGCTGATTTTATTTTATATTCTTTCCGCTTTTGTTTAATAAACTTAGTAGCACGATGCTTAGATTCAATTACAGTTTGTTTGGCAGCAACACTGACTTTATTAGTAGCCTGTACTGGCGCATTGGATTTATCTGAAACATCCTCTTTTTTATCCACGTCTTTACTACGAGTATGAATCGTTTGTTGTTTGATAAAATGCTGAATGTTTACTTTAGTATCTTTTGTTTTGATAGCTTGTATTTTCTGCTTTGTTTTAATATCTCTCAAATTCATCAACTCCTTTGTATGTAAAAAGCAGAAAGTAAATTCTGCTTAGTTGAATAGGAGTTTTCTATCTCCTGGTTTAGTTGTATTGAGATCGTACAATAATCCTTTTGGCATCTTATTAACAAACGGAACAATGGAACCACCATACTTGATTAATCCAGATCCAGTTGGTGCATTTGTGATGTATCCCATCTGTTCTTCTGAAATATTTAATAGACTTGCTAAATCTTCTCTGTCATTGGCGGATTGATTTAACATAACGATAAATTCAGAGTTTGATAGCATGCTTGTACCTTGTTGAGAGGAAAGAAGATATTTAACATTTTGTGTTATTCCTGTAGGATAGGCATCTCTTTTACGGAATTGTCTCCATGCAGATGCAAAGAAGGTTGCACTTTCTTCATTTTCAAAGATAACGTGAATCTCATCAATAAAGACATGTGTACGTTTTCCTTTTCTCCAATTTTCATTGACACGATTGATAATGGCATCCGTAATTACAAGTAATCCCATCGTCTTTAATTGTTTTCCTAAATTAAAGATGTTGAAAGATAGGATTCTAGATTTGATATCTACATTGGTTTCATGGGCAAAAATGTTCAAGGATCCATTTGTAAATAATTCGAGTTTGATAGCTAATGATTTAGCTTCTGGTTCACTTTGTTCAAGTAACTTGTTGTAAAGATGTTTTAATGTTGGAACATAATTGTTTTTCATGGTATCTTGATAAACCAAAGATACACAACGATCGATAATAGAACGATCAATTGGAGATATACCACCATGATTTGTATCTAACTGTTCAAATAAGGACATGATAAATTGTGATTTATCTGCAATGGCATTGCCACTATCACCATAGCCTTCGGACATATCCATGGCATTGATATAGTCTTTACTATTTGTTCCAATACGAATAATTTGTCCACCTAGTGCTTTAATGATTGGATCGTATTCTCCTTCAGGATCCGCAATAATGATGTCATCATTGGTAGATAGAATTAAGAATTCTATTTCTTCTTTTGTTAGGAAAGATTTACCAGAACCAGGAATACCTAACAAGAAAGAATTTGGATTTTGTAATAAAGCTTTGTTACAAAGAATCGGATTATTGGTAATCGCATTCTGTCCAAACCAAGTACCACCTTTTTGCATGATTTCATGAGCACGAAAAGGAATAAATACAGCTGCACTTTCCGTTAATAAAGTACGAGTGATATTCAATTTATTAACACCAATTGGCAAAACAGTTTGTAGTCCATCTAATTGTCGTTTTGAAAAATATAGTGTTTCAAGCTCACAAACATATTTACGAGCAACAGCTTTTAATGTTTCTGTATCTTTATCCAGTTCTTCTAAAGAATCTGCAAGATGTACAACTGTGATGTTGCAAAGCATCATTCTTTGATCTCGTACAATTAAATCATCTAAGAATTCTTTACATTCCTTACGTTGTAGCTCCATGTCATAAGGAATAATGGCTGAAAAGTTATTGTTACGATTTTGTTTCATTTGCCAATCCGTAATGTTCTTTTCAACACCTAAGAATTTATTTTCTACTTCACGAACTGCTTCATCAGTAGGAATCGTAATAATGTCCATAGAATACATCAAGTTCTTATTTAAATCGCAAAGTTCGGATACAAACTCGTCTTTTAAAAAGCCTGGATAATTGCTTAAATAAAGAACTCTTCCATATTTACCATCAAATTCAAAATATTTGTTGTGGTATTTGCTCATTCTAGGTGTAATCAAATCTTTAAAGGAATGACCTTTTTTTGCTAAATCATTGATATCCAATGTAAATTCTTCTGTTTCATTTCGATAAAAGTCATGGAGGATCTTTAATCGTTCTTCGGCATTTAATTCAATACAGGAAGAGCCAAGTCTTGAAAATAAGGTAGAATACTCAGCGGTAATTCTGGAGAAAGTAAATCTTGCTTCTTCGATACTGTTTTTAAAGATGGTAACTGTAATATATTTTTCCTGGATAATATCATCACTTTCAGATAGTTTATCCAAAAGCATATTGTTGTATTCTTCGCGATATGGATCTAAGTTATCTTGTTTTAATGGAATCAAGATATCCTCTTTAAACTTCTTGATATCCACTTTTCGATTGTTGATAGTTATCTTTGTCATCACAGAAGAATCAAAAGAATTCAGTAAATCACTATAGCTTAAAAAGAGATTGTTTTTATCTTCTCCAGAAGCAATCTTATAGTTGATATCTAAGAAGCGATAACTCTTTGTATATTTATTACCAGATTTAAAAATACCATCCTTATAGATTGTGTCTACCGGGATGGTATCCTGAACAGTTTTAGGCACTATTGTTTTTTCTTTGTTGAGCTTTTTCAATCTTTCGTAGCTTTTTATCATGTACAATTGACTCCTTTCTTGATTGATTAATGAATGGTTCAAGTATTTCGCAATAAAGATTAAATGGCACATTAATCAAATTCCTTGTAGACAACATAAAAGAAGATATTGCCATTTTCACAATATCTTCTGTATACATTCCTTGAAAACGAATAAATCCAAATGCTGCAAATGGTGCAGCACCAAGCATACACAACCAGCTTGTCATTTCTGTACCTAATCGATCTTTACATAAAAAATACAAACCACACGCAATAATACAGGCAATGATAGAAAAGATGCTTTGTCTAAGGGATAATCCAAAGAAAATACTTTCCGTATAATCTCTTATTTCTTTGTTGATTTTGATTTCAAAATTAGATTTCATCAGCAAAATCCTCATGAATAACATCTAATGGAATAGACGATGCAAATAAGATGTTATCAATAGGAATAACCATCTTTCCACCATCACGACGAACAATGATTTTATCTTTTTCATGTTCTACTTTATACATCAATTTTTCTGTTAATGGTAAAGTTGAAGATTCAACAATATCCAATGAATCTCCGGTTTTTAATACAACTTTGTTTAAAATATAATCTTTCATGTTACGTTCCTTTCCTGCCAAAAAGGCATAATAAAAGCAGGAACAATATGCTCCTGCAGTAGTAATTAAAATAGTAATGATAAGTAATCCTGCCTTGAGTCAAGTATTCTAATAATTTCAATATTCTCTTCATTGACATTATAGAATACAAGTTGCTTAGATACGATTAAATAGCGAAATGGTGTATCTATGTCGAAACGATCTGACATTTTAGGACCTAGATAAGGATTATCTTTTAATAATGAAATTGTATCTACAATATTGTTTTTAAGTTTTTTTGCGGCTTGATCGTTATGAAACTGATTAATAATATAATTTTCGGTATTAAGAAGATCATCAATTGCTGCTTTTTTATAAATAATCTTCATTTTACAAACCCAACATTTTTTTGGCTTCTTCTTCTGAATAAGATTCAGTACAATTCATACCAATTTCCAATTCTTTCATTAATTTAGATAAAGCTTTTGCTTTCATCTTTTCAGCATTATCTTCGGTCACAGAAAATGGAAAACCACCTGTATTTAATACTTGCTGAAAAAATACATTTACGGCATCCGTTAGAGTTAAACCGTTTTTCGCAAAAACTTCTTCTAATTCATTCTTGATTTCTGAGTTCATGCGAATTCTAAATACATCATCTTTTTGAGCATTGATTACGTTACGCATAATTAACACTTCCTTTCGTATATATTATACTCAGTTTTTTACAAAATATCAACAAATGTGGCTACTGAGTAGCTACATATTATAGCCCCATCATTTCTTTAACGATTCGATCTGACATCTTGATTGTTCCTACAAGAACTAACATATTGAATATTAATTCACCAATATAACTCCATACCATAGATACACTAGATGCTGTTGAATCCACTACTGGTGGACTTGATGCAAAGGCTGAAAAGATAATACAGGAAAGGACAATGATCGCTCCTTCTAAACAAACTCCTGCATAGCTTTTGATAAATGTAAAAGCTGTGTTTTGTGTGCTTTCTCCTGCAGCTGCTGCAAGTGGTATTGGAGAAATAGCTGTGTACATGTAAAGTTTAAAAAATCTTCCATAAACAGTTAATATCATTACAAAAGATAGAATTGTAATGAATATAGATCCTAATAGGGTTACTGCCCATAATGGAATGGATTCTAGAAATCCTGTATTACTAACCGCATCAACTATTTCCTGTGGTATAACTGTTTCGTTGGATACTCCAAGTCCTACAGTTTCCGTAATCGATTGAATTATCCCCTGTACAATTTCAAAAATCTTTGTCATCAGTTCCATTCCATACATGACAAGACCTCTGGCAATAATAAATCTTAGAAATAGTTTGAAGGCTTGCTCTGGACGTTTGACATCCTGCCAGCTTGTACAGGTTCGTATTAATCCCCATACAAAGAAAAGTACAAGAAGGGCAAGACCAATAGCTTGTAAACCTTCATGTACTTTTACAATGATTTTCCATATATCTCCACCTTTAAATGTTTCTGGAGATTCAGTCAGTAACAACCATATTTCAGCAAGCTTAGAATTCCAGGTATTGATTGCACTTGTTAGGTTATCGATGATTCCATCCATATATTAACCTACAATAATATTCAAAATCTCTTTAGCAAAGGTAATTACAATACCACCAGCTACTGTCATAAATCCATTGGCTCTCTGGCTTGGATCATGGCTTTTTAAAGATAAACCAACCTGTACGATTCCAAAGCCTAATAGAATCATGCCAATAGCACGTATAAGTCCAAACATAAAATCACTGAAATTATTGACTACAGTGACTGGATCATTAGCTGCATAGACAGGTGTTATAAAGTTTGTGATGAGTATCAATGCTGTATAAGCATAGAACACTACTTTTCTAATTGTTTTTGTTTTCTTCATTTTCTTTGATCTCCTTTACATATTTTTCTACTTCTTCTTGATCTAACAATTCATATTCGTTATCAGTCAAAAGAATATTTTGCCAATCATCAATGAAATGATACGTTTGCCCATGAATATAAGGCTCTCGTCCTCCATCCAATGTCTGCTTAATATTTGGATGTTTTAATAAATCATATTTTTTATCTTTAACAGGGCGTTCTCCCTTAATAAAAAGAAGTCCATAGTTGTTATCCAACAATCGAACTTCATCTGCGGTTAAAAGCTCTCTTCCTGTCTGTTGATAATTTGTAGAATAATTACCACTTCTTCCTTCAGATTTGCCATACGTATTTGTATCCAATGTTTCTTTTCCCAGCAATTCACTGATGTATTTATGTGTACTTTGTTCATTACCACCTAGGTAATACGTTTCATCACAGTTACCTAAAATGGATTCCCAGCTATCCTTGTATAAAGCTTTGATCTGAGCCAGGTTCTGTAAAATAATGGATACAAAGATCTGTCTTGAACGCATCGTTGAAAGAAGTTTATCAAATTCATCTGGTAAAGCAACATTGGCAAATTCATCCATCAAGAAATGGACGGGTACAGGAAGTTCTCCACCATGTACATAATCCGCCTGGTAATACAACATTTGAAATAACTGGGTGTACAACATTCCCACTACAAAATTGAATGTGGAATCGTTGTCTGGAATAATCGCAAATAAAGCCGTTTTTCTTTCTCCAATCTGTTCTAATTCCATCTCGTCATATTTGGTTAATGATGCAAGTTCTTCCAAATTAAAAGCAGCAAGTCTTACACCAACCGAAATCAGAATCGATTTGGCGGTTTTACCTGCTGCCTGTTTATATATTTTGTATTGTTTTAAAGCTAATGAATTAGAATCTATCATTTCTAGTCTTTTAAATAACTCATCCAATGGACTTTCGTAGTCTTCTTCATCTTCTTTGACTTCTGCATAATTGAGCATTTCCATGACCATTGTAAAATTCTGTTCATCTTCTGGTGCATAATGGTACAGATATAACATCAGCGCTTCCAATAGTGCTGTTTCACTCTTTTCCCAGAATGGATCATTGGTAGAAGAACCTTTAGGTGTTGTATTACGGATCAAGTTGGTAATTAATTTAAGTACATCCTTATCACTTTGAATATAATGGAATGGATTATATCCAAGAGATTTAGACATATCAATCAAGTCAATGACTTTAATGACATAACAATTCTCTTCTAATAGATGACCAACACTTCGAATGATTTCACCTTTGGGATCCAATACAACAAAACTTGTATTACACTGCATGATGTTTGGTTTTGCATAAAATCTTGTCTTTCCAGCACCAGAGCCACCAATCACAACTGTATTTAAGTTTCGACGATGTTTTTTACCATCTAACCCCATTCGTACATTTTGTGAAAAGACTTTGTTAGCAAAGTAATCTTTATTCGCGTATTTCTTACAAACAGTATTGGGATTTGCCCATTTAGCTGATCCGTATTCTTCAGTTCTTCTATAGTTTTTAGATGAAGATAAATACATCCCAACACCTAATACATAGATTATCAGAAAGATACCGATCGTTTTTAATGTTGAATTCGTCCATTGAATTTGAAATGGATGATTTAAAGCTTCATTAAAATATGGAATTGCATTGATTAATCCTTTATCCATGTAGGGTGCAATAAGCAATGCAAACCAAATTGTTGGTATTAGTAATAAGCCAAGAAACACATATTCATCTTTTTTAGCATCTCTCATAATGATCTTTTATAGAAGGTGAATTTGCATCACAAACTTTTACAATCAATGAATCTAGAAAGTCATAATTCTTATGTGCCATGCGTTGTTTGTCTCTTAAATCGGCAAGAGCACGTACAATAATTCTTCTTTCTGTATCATCGACTTGGATTTCAATCATTTCATCATTTTGTTTTTTAAACCAGTTACGCATATTTGTCATCTCACTTTCTTTTTGGATTTCTTTCTTACCGGATATTTTGGTGCAGAAGATTTTAACTGTTCTTGCTTAATATCTTTTAGCTCCTGACGAACAGATGGTCTATCCGTAGTAGCTGTTGATTTTTTTCTTTCGACGGTTTTCTTCTTGTTTTCTTTCTTCAATGTTTTTGAAGATGGCTCGAACGGAGTACCGTCCTTGCTTGTCCGAGCCTTGTTGGGGTTTGATTTTTCATCCATCAGTTTTGATAACAATGCATCATGTTCTTCATCACTTAAAGGCTTTGCATCTTTGATCTTTTGTTGGGATAAAACCGATTCACGAATTGCTTTAGTATCAATGGTAGCTAAGTCAAATTTATCTACCATTCTAGATATCTTAGAAGCATCTTCTGCTTTGACCATGATATCTACGATCCCATCTGTATTGTTCTTTTCTTTTAATACAGAATAGAGGACACCATAATGTTTTGCTTCTTCACAAAACTTTTTTAAGTCAGAATGGTGAATCGCGAATACTTTTAATTCCTTATTGGATTTTAATAGGTTATCTAGATTTGTTTTTCCTTTGATTTTCTTGTTGTCACTAATGATTGCATACAAAGTGACAGCTAAAGATTTGGCAGCTGTACCACCAGCTTTTAATCCAATTTCAGCAGCTACTTGAATACCTTCTAATGTCATCTTCATCATTTGATCTGCAGTATCGGCACTGTTCATAAATTCAAGCTCCTTTCGTATTCTTTTTGTGTTTGCATACGCTGTGTTTCTAGTGCATTTATCATTTTTAGTTTTTCTTCAATATCGGGTACTCTCTTTTCTATATCTTCGCATATTCGAATTTCCTTTTTCCCATGTGCAATTTTAGAAGTGAGTGTATCTCGATCTTGTTCTAATTGTTGTTTCAAATCATGATTACGACATCTTTTGATTTTGTTGTAAATGGATTTTCTTTGATTCATCCAGTTTTCTATTTGATTGTTTAATTCCAATTTAAAAGCAAGCACATCTTCCACTGTTTCAAGATTATGTTTGCCAATGAATGTATTTTCGTTTGTGATTTTGTCCATATAAATCAAATCCTTTCTAAGTGATGGACTTGGATATTTTTGTGGTATGCCTTTTGGTTTTAAGATACCTAATTCAAAACAATATCGAATATACATCGCTTTGATTCCTTTTAATTTTCTATGATTGCCTTGATATTCTTTACAAGGTATAACATCTTTAACAGATGACTGCATGGGAAACAAGAAGTTACTGTTAATCCGTTCCATCAAATGTTCTTCATCATAGCGATTATCACGAGTCAGTTTATAAAAGCGAAATGTTCTTTTAGATTGTGGATGTTTTAAAGTCCAATGTTTACCATTCAAATTTACAACATATCCAATTTCTTCAAGACTAGATTGAAACTGTTCAGGTGTTCTTGCATACAATAAAACAGAATCCACGTCATAGCGAATCAATTTCCGTAAATAGATAGAATCATTCTTTTCTGCTTTCCATTCTCCATAATTCATCGCTTTGCCTTCCGGTTTTGTGATGACAGTTAAACCATGCTCTTTACAGATTGTATCATTTAATTCACGGAAGTGATCGATATCAGCTTTCTTATTGTCATACTTTTTACCATCTACCCAGGAAACGGAGTTTACCACGAAATGATTGTGTAGATGGTCTTTATCCAAATGAGTAGAAACAACCACTTCAAATCGATTGCCCCACATTTGTTTAGCAAGCTGAACACCTAATGCATGGCATTGTTCTGGTGTCACTTCACCTGGCTTAAAAGATTGCACCGCATGAAAGGCAAGGCGACCATTCATCTTGTTGTAAGAAAGCTTTGTATTCATCATCTGTTTTAAGGCCGTACGAGGTTCACAATTGATTCCGGTAATAAACTCTTTTTCGTTTGTTTTATAGCCTTGGGTAGTGTAAGTTAAAACTTCTTTTAAACCATCACTCATATCTTCTTTTGTTTTATCTGGATTTTTAATATAGTTTAGGACACGATTTAAATCATCTTTTACTGCCCATATTTTGGTAATTGCCATACTTCCTCCATATTGATTGGTTGTCGAATCAAAATCATAATCTCATTGATTTGATCTTGCAGCTTTTCATAGTTTTCCATGTAAAAGGATTTATCCATTGCATTTTGTGTATAAACAGATATCGCGATTTGATTCATCTTTTCAGCAATCTCTCTTAAAATTTTGATTACTTCGATTAATTCTTTACTTGGTACAGCTCTAGGCACTAAACCGTTTATACACATTCTTAGATAAGATTCACGAGATAGACTTGATTCTTTAACTAAATTGTTAAGATGATCAAAGTCTTGATTCGTTAATCTAACTTTGATTTCTTTTTTCTTCGATTTTGTTTTCATTGTAGAAAGCACCTTGAATAAATAAAACCGTACCCATCCCAACTAATCCTCCTCCAAGAAAACTGACAAAACAGAGTGTTAAACCATTTAACATTTTCATCTTCCTCCAATCTTAAAAGAGCTATCAGCATTTGTGATAGCTCAGGGTCTTAGGGATATTCCCTAAATACTAGTCTTTTGTCCCCAAAAGACGTTGCTTGTTACAACTGTAGACATTAATTGGCTACAGTCTTTTTCTTGTCCGAAATCAAATCTGCAAGATCTTGATCCATTTTTTCTAGCATTTCCTTCTTTTGATTCAATAATTTTAGATTCGCAGTTAGAATATTGTTTTCATCCGAAAGTGCTTTGATTCGTTCTTCATTTTTGATTTTTTTCTTTTCGATATTGGCAATTCTTTTAATGATATCTTCGTATTTTATCATTTTGAAATCCCCAATCTCTAATGAAGCAATTGCGAATATTTATGTTTATTGATTCGCTTTTCATAGTCATCTGCTTTTTCTAAAATGTGTTCGTCTTTATCGTAATGATACAAATGATCAGATAGCTTTTTATCAGGATCGACCATCTCTGATTTGTTAACTGAAAGAAGCATTTCTTTGACATGATCAATATTTAAAGATGGCGAATCACATAATGCAATACACTCATCTGTTGATGATGGAATAATATATAAGTTATGTTCTAATTTTTCAGCCAAATCATTTAAAACCCCTGCATAGAACATTGTGGCTGCACCATCTGTCTTGTGTTCATTTGTCAAAACAACAAGTTGATGTTCTTTTTCTTCTAAGGCTATATCTTTTGGAATTCCCATCAACATGGTTTCTAGTGGAAGAATTTCAGGCTTCATCATGTTTGGAGATGAGATAAGTGCATCATTATGAAGTTTATTTACATCGATTCCATAGGCATCCATCAGTTGATTTGTAACCTTGGCTGCACAAAAACGTTCATCCGTAGTTTTGATCATGACCTTATAAACAATCGCAAGATCTCCAATAATGGTGTGAGGCATAGTGGTTAAATCATTTTTATTTTCTTCAGCATTGATAACTGTCATAAACAAATAATCTTTCACAGCATTGTAATCAAGCAGAGCATTTACATCCTCTAAAACTTTGTCGTTGTGTACCATTTTCCACTAACCTCCATCTTCAAATTCTTAAAATAAAAAGCCAATCTTTCTAGATTAGCCGTACTAAAATTCACTGTTTCTACATTATTCATTTTTTGAATCCTCCATTTCTACATACAATCCATAGAATGGATCATCTGTATCTAATTCATATACTTCATTTTCATAGCTATCAATCGCAAAAATCATATATTCAACAATATCGTTATACATATTTTGTTTTGCTTCTTCTAATGCATGGATTCCTTCTTCAAGAGAAATAGATTCTAAAATATTTGTGGAAGTTTCCTTTGCGTATGTGTAATTTGTAATGGTATCTTCTACAGATTCAAGCATCAGCAACTGAGCCTGAATGATTTGTTTATCTTCCAAGTGAAGATTGGCATAATTGTAAATTCTAGTGTTGTAAGTCATTGCTTTTTCCTCCTTTTGCCTTTGGGTTTTCCATATCCATTTCATCTAATTCAATGGAATAAATACGTTCATTTTGTTGTTCACCAAAAAGTTGAGCCATCAATTCTGAATCGTTCTTTGTGGATTCATAGGCATTCAAATATTCATTATCCACAAGATGAAATTTCTTCTTTTGCGTTTTTTCATTTTCTACAAGTTCTGTAGCTGTAATCTTTAATGCAGCTTCTTCATTAAGTTCCAAGCTATCTGGTGTTTTATTTAAGTCCATCAACAACAATGTTTCATTAAAAAGGATTGGTTCTTCATCCTTCAATGCTTTCATCTGTTTAAACATGATATTTAAAAATTGTTTCTTTACCTGATCATTAACCAATACTTCTACAGGCTGATCTAGAATATCTTTATAATGTTTTGATGGGACAACGGTCGGCTGCTTTGTGTCTGGATTGATATAGGCATAGGTCATACGACTGATATTTTCACAGACTTCTTTTATCTTCATTTTCTGAAATAAATCAAATTGTTTATTCAAATTGCATCACCTTTACTTTCTAAATTTGAATAATAAAAAAGAGAAAGTATCTACTTTCCCTTAATAATAATCACAAATTATATTTTTTCGGATTTCTTTCATGCATCCTCATCTTTCCAAAAGAAATGGCGGGTGTCTTCCCCGCCTATGTGTGGACCCGGGTCTTACGACCAGCCCAAGCTTTTAAAAGCTCTTCTTTGCATAATCATCATAGCTAAATAATGCTTCAAAATCAAATTATTTGTATTTCTCATAAATTATTTGTTGTTTTATTAACATATAATAACAATTCATTTACATCCTTGTGCATTTTCGGATGTTCATCTATGCATTGATATTTTGAATTCAGAATAGAAATGATTTTTGCTGTTGCACCAATACCAACTTCATCATTATCTAGATGGAAGATAATTGTTTTGATATTTGGATTTCTTTCTAAATACGCTTTTAGCGCAATAGGAATATCCGCTTCTGATTTACTTGTAATCTTATCACTGGCTCCGGCAAGAGACAGATAATTAAATTCGGTATAATCCATTTCATCCATTTTCAAAAGAGTCATATAGGATAATAAATCAATAGCTGCTTCAAACACATGAAGAACATCATTATTTACATTTGTGTAGTTGAAACTAAATGCTTTATTACTTCCAGCATGATCCAATTTAAAATTTTTAAAGATACTTCGTTTAAATGCATACGCTGGTTTATCTTTATCATATCCAACAAACACTGCATTCTTGAAGTTAGCGGATTGATAAATCATTCCTTTGGATATGAAATCATCCACAATTCCTTTATCGATTTTTCTAATTTCACATAAATAACGAATCACTAAATCATTGTTCTTATCTTTAATAGGTAATTCAAATGGTTTTACAGGTTTTGGATGATAATAAGTGGTAACTGGTGCACTCACATTCATTAAATCTGATAAATAGTTACACGCATCTTTAAATTCATATCCTTCCACAATAATCAAATAATCAAGTGCAGATGTTCCACCTTTGCCTTGTGACCACCAATACCATTTTCCATTTGAAAAATGCAAGGAATCATGATCTCGATGATAATAATCTGTTCTCCCATTTTTTACTAACAGGTCTGGAGCATAGTTTCTTAAATAATCAAAAGCAGATAAGGTTCTTACTTTTTCTAGAACGTCTTTTCGTATAAATCGTTGACTCATCTTTCCAACTCCTTGTTTTTTGGTGCCATTTTTGCAATTCCATGTTCTTTACAAAACTTACGTACACCACTTGGATTTTCTTTTGTAGATAATTCGAATTCATCTGTATAAACCGTTTCGACTTTGTATTTTTGTTCCTGGATATTGTGAATCCACTGATTCATAAATCGATTGAGTTCATTAGCACGAAATGGATCACCATCCACTCGTTCATAAAATTGAAGGTTATCCTGTTGATAAGACTGTGGATAGAGCAGTCTGTTATCTTTATCCACTGTAAATTCAATATCTGGATCAGCCATTAGATCTCCATTCAATTCATAGTTATGAGCCATCGCAAAACGATTTTCATCAATGATTTCCACATTCAGATCCATAAAGCCAGGTGTTGCATATTTCATGTAGTAAGCATCATTTGTAAGTAATGGTTGGGCAATCTGTTCAAATAATTCATAGTTTCTATGTTCGATTGAATTTTCAATAAACCAGTTCTTACTTAAATCAAAATTGGGATCCGTGAATGCTTCAAAACATATTGTTCGTAGTGTTTGATAATAGTCGTGATTGTTTCCAAATAAAAAAGCTTGATCAGAATATTCAAGCTTACTATTGATAACATCATAGATTTGTTGATCCACCATTTCATGAATATCCGAAGTGGATACATTTGGATCATTTAATGCATCTTTATATTGTTCCATCAAAGAAGAAACTTGAATCACAATATCATGATTCATTTGTTCCATTTCTAATGGTGTTATATATTTACTTTTCATTTCTATCATATGCAGTTTCTCCTTGAATACAGGTTCTAGTTGTTCAATCATTTCATGAGCCGTACTTTGAATATTAACTAAGATAGATTTCAATTCATCAAAATCTTTATCAGCATAGCTAGCAATATAACCAAATGAATATTCAGAAGTATCTAGTCCAAAATGATCACATAATACAAAAGCCAACGATTCGGCTTCAATTTCTCGTTGGCTTTGATTTTTATCTGTTTGTTTATGAAGTATGCTGTGAGCATACTCATGAATTAATGTTTTGGCAATTTGTAGATCTTCCAAATCTTTATTAATCACAATCTTATCTTCTTTAGGAGAATAGTATCCCTTAGTTCCTGTCATGAGATTCAAATCTTCTGTTTCTGTTTTAAATTCAATGAGAATTGTACAGATAGATTGCACGGATTGAATGATTGCCTTAGCTTCATTATTAGAACCCGTTAAATCATGAATCAAAGAGGGAAGAGGATCACCAGAAGTTTGTGATATATCAAATACAGTAGTTGTTTTAAAACGAGTCACATTCACTTGCCGTTGTTCTTGAATAGGTGAACCAGCTTCATCCAATTCAACATTTCCGTTTTCATCTACTTTATTAATTAATCGATCTTCTTTATACGTTACAGGAGCAAGAATCATCAATCCTTTTTCACCTTTATCCACATGACGATTAAAGTTTGCCTGCCAGGAACGATATCCTGCAACTAAACTTGCATCTGGCTTTTGAGCCAATATCAATAAAGTGTTGTTCAATGAATAATTGTGGAATTTGCTGCAACAAGATAAATATCGTTTAAAAGAATCAGAAGAATAAACATCTTTTACACCTTGTTCAATCATCTCAAAAGCTTGTTTAGTTTTTTCATCCGAAGATTTATAATTAGACATCTCATCACCGTCCTTTCTAAAATAGGGTAAAAGAAAAGCACTACCGAAGTAATGCTTTCATATGGTATCTCAACATGAATTTATTCATTAATATCCACGATATTTATAAAGCATATCACTGAGCTCTTCATTTTTCTTTATAAAATCCAACAAATATTCTTTGGTTATTTCAAATTGAATATTTCCATCTTTTTTTCGAGTTTTTGTCGCAAGTATTTGCTCTCCTTGTTTTGATGTAATTCTAAATCCATGAATTATTCTATTTCTCATCTCAACTATTTCAGAAAATAATATTTCAATATCCTTATTTCCTGTATTTCTAGAAATTGTATCTGCTATAGATTTTTTAAGTTTTCCAGATTCCAAATCAATAAGATTATACCAATCATATGCATTGCTTGTATGAATAATATTTTCTATAATAAATCCATTATTTGAACTAAAGACACACAGAGCACTACCCAACAATTCACGATATTCTTTTGAGGGTAATGATTGTCTTGTGTAAGGTTCGTACATTTTTATGCCTCCTCGTTTTGTAATCTATCTAATCCAACAATAGCATAGAACTATTAACATTTCATGAATTTATAGATTTTTTGAATTAGTCTGTTCTTTTTGCTAGTATCACAATTCTCTTGTTATCATTTCTTGTATCGCAAGTCACTAAAGTCATCAGCTTATCATCCGTATTGACTGAAATACCTGTTTTATAAAGCCCTCGATTGATAGAATCAGAAATAAAGGCATTGAATGAAGTATCTGAATCCCAACTGGATTGTGTAAATTCTAAAGAATCATTTAAATTGTTTAGATCTACATTCATTACTTCAAATATCTGATAAGTTCTTGTTTCATTTTCTGTAATGAACTTGAATGTTTGATGTTCTTTGTAGCAGCTTTGATCAATATAGCTCATTAATGGAGTAAAAATGATACTATTCCATTTACTAGAATGCCCATAGATGACAACATTTTTAGAATCAATATTTCCATCTGCTGATACAAAAGGGATACCTGCATTGGCATATTCTTTCTTGATGTTTTTTCGCACATAGTAGTCATTATCTGGAGCCTGTACAACAGGTTCATAAATAACCCGATTATCGAATTCTAGAATACCAACTACGTCTTTATTTGTTTTTTGGAGTAAAGATAAAGAAAGCTCCTTTTCAGAAGCTCCCTTATCATCTTTATTATCCTTTGCTGTTTTACTTGGTTTAGATTCTACATAGTATTCTGAATAATCATAAGATTTCTTTGTTCCAAACTCACTATATAGAATGCCACCTAATAGACTTGCAGTAACTATCGCAAGTGCTGCTATTTTTATTTTCTTATGTTTCATACTATTTATACCCCTGTATTTGGAACAACGATACGTGCATTTTCAAAATAATAAATGATTGTATCCGTATCCTTATCACCTTCAACTTTATAAGCTTTGGATTTATCGGCTAACTGATAAGAAGTAGGCGCTTTGATTTCCTTGAACTCATATTCATGGCCGTAAATGGCATCCGCTAATACTGCTTTTCCATCTTTGATCACATGTTTACTAACCTTGTCATCACCAACTTTACGAGAATAATAAATTCCATCATCTACATCTAAGATGATTTGTTTATTTTCATCCGTTTTAACTGTCTTGATGATCTTTTTGAAATCTTCATCCTTAGAGATTTCGTATTCTTCATTAGCATCATCACCAACGATCATTAACTGACCAGATGCAAGGGTAGTGACAAAAGATTTAGCTGTCTTATCATAGACTTCAAAAATGGCTCCATTTAAGAAATGATCATGATGATCTTTATCCACCTTGTTGACATCTAGTTCAATACGACGTTTTTCATTGTGCAATTCCATAGGAACAATGACTGTGGATTTTGTTGTATCTTCATCATAGTTGAATGTGAAATCATGTTTTTCTTCATCTAATTTAAAGCCTACATTTGTTTCAAGTTCTTTAACGTAATAATCACCTGTAGGAAGATCTAAATGTTCAACATTTTTACCATCTTTATCAATCGTTAATGTGCCAACTAGTCCATCAGCAGGAATGATGACTTTATCATCTACAGTAATATCCTTTTTAGAATAAACACCAAAGACAACATCTTTGTAGGCTTCTTTATCTTCATCTTCAAATGTCTTAGTGATCTGTAAATCCAACTTTTGTCTTTCGTTGACATAAGACTGTTTGATTTCGACTACATCGATCATCTGACCCGCATATTCAATATCAAAGTTATAGCTGTTTTCATCTAATACATATCCAGTCTGTGTTGTGGTTTCTTTAATAGAATATTTACCTAACTGAAGCAATGATGAAGTTGTAACACCATCACCTGTAGTAAATGTATCTACAACATCTCCTTTGTGGAACCATACTGTTCCTTCTGGAGTAACGATATCTTCACGTGCTGTGATTTCATACGTAACACCAGATAGATATTTTTCTTTATAGACTGGTGAATAAAGTGTTCCATAATCTGTTTCGGATTCTTTAGCTCCTGACAACATTTCACCACTCTTTTCAACATAGACCTGTCCTTTTTGTGTTTTGTTGTCAAAGTTCATAAAAATTTCTGTACTTGATCCATCTACATTGATTGGAATTTCCGTATCTTTTAATACGTAACCATGTGGTGCTTTGATTTCAACCAATTTATATTCTCCATATTTTAAAGGAGCAGGTAAGTGAACAGAACCATCCTCATCGGTTTTAAATACATCTGTTGTATATTTTTTAGGATATGTCACAGTCTGAGTTACATAGTTTCCATCTGCATCTTTGATTTTGAATTCAACACCAGCAGCAGGAATACGTTTACCTGTTTCACTGTCCGTTTTATAGATGGTTAATTCGGCTTTGATTGTATCGTTATAGATATTGTAAAAATAGGTCTTTTGATCTTTATCAATCTTTACTTCAAATGGTTTTAAAATATCATAGCCAGTTGTTTCATGTTCTTTGACGATATATGTTCCATAAGGAAGATAATCACTGATTGCTCGACCATCTTCATCCGTTGTTAGTGTAGATACAACTTTGCCACTTGATTTTAGGATAATATCAAACTTAAATCCTTTACCAGGCTTTTGAACATTCGACTGGAATAATCCATATTTCTCTTTATCGATTGTCTTGGCAATTTCAATACGACCTTTAATAACCTGATCTTTGATTGTTGTAGAAAAAGTTGAAGGAGTATTATTACCTGAATATTTGAGTTCAACACTATTACAAGAACTGTTTGTTAAATATCCTTCTGGAGAAGTGACCTCACATACATTCAAAGTTGTTCCCACTGGATATTTTTTAGATTTAGCTTTTGAACCATTTGTCGTAATTGTTTCTAAAGTATTTCCACTTGAATCTTTGATGGCAAATGTTGCTCCATTGAAAGTTGCATCACCTTGCGTAGATGTTCCAGTTTCTGCATCTTGCTTTTCAACTTCGATATCAGCATATAGCAATTCAAAATTTAATTTGAAATTAGGAGAAGGATCTCTTCTGCTTGCCAGATAAATAACACGCTGATAACCTCCACTTCCATAAATAATATTGACGTCTCTTGCTCCAAAGTTTCTTGAGAAGGTAAGTGTTTTATCATAGTTTTCTGAAGTGATGGATACCGTTAAATCATTTCCATTTACAGAAGCATTAACACCATTTCCACTTGTAATAGAATAATTGCTTAATGTTCCTTTTGAATCTGTTAAAGTAACTGGAGTATTTAGTCCCATTTTGATTGTTTGGTTATTGAATGAAGGTCTTCCTTGAGGTGTACTTCTTAAGTTGTTAATTTCATTCATTTCATTTGAAATATCATATGTTGTCGTTCCATCCATATAGTACGGTTGATACCAATTGCCAGTAACAACTTGCCAGATCATGATTTGAGTAGCTACATAATAGTTTTCACTTTCATGTCCTGGATAAGAATAACCATAATAATTGATTTCCCAAATAGCTTGTCTTTGGCTTTCACTTAGTTCATCCCATTTGGCACTATCTGGAACATAATCATTACCAGCTATAAACAATTGCATCGGCTCAATACAAAATACGGTTTTATCACCAACATATAAATGTGAGATATAATCAAATCCGTACTGGTTTTCGATATAAATCATGGCATATCGTGTCCCACAGGAAGTTGTATCGGTCATCATCGTATCATTTTCATTTAGGATTTGATCCGGAAATACATCTTCCAAATAGCCTAATTCTGTAATTGTATCTAAATCATTTTCTGTAGTAGTTTCTTCTGCATGTACTGTGATTATATTCATAAATGAATTCAATATCACTAGTGCAGAAAGAAAGAACTTGCTGCCTTTCTTTAATATATTTTTCATCTTCTTTTTCCTTTCATTTAGGTTGTTGCAACAAAAAAGCGAGAATTTTTCCTCGCTAAAATAATGTATTTCATTTAGATTAAGTTTTTTGATATCAAGTGATAAATATCTTTATGATAATAAGATAATATTTGCTCATTTCCATATTCTATTTTATTAAATGTTTTATCCTTTTTTTCTTTAGATAGTATTAAGTCAATTTGATTGGTACTCATATTAAGCATATTACCTTTAAGAAGTGTTTTGGGTCTTGAATAAATTCCTTCAGAAAAACCAATTGTTATTTTATTGTCCGATGTAGCAATTACACAACTGACTTTATTTTTGCGAAACCCTTCTTCGATATATAGCTCTTGTGCAAAAAAATTATTTATGTTTTCTAAAGCTGATATTTTTCTTCTAACCGAACCTTTTACACTTTTTTCACTTTGATTCTTTTTTGAAAAATCAAAATCATTTTCAGTAAGAGTATCATTAAAACATTTTTCAAAAAATTCAGAAGGAGTTAGAGTTGTATGAACGCCTACTAAATGCAAGTAGTTATCCTTGTTTGCAACTAAAATATAGTATTTGCGATTCGTAAAACATTTCGAACAAATTAGGTATTGCCGATCAATAAAGATTTTTTTATATATTTTTGATTGATCAATTATTGATTGACATACCCTTTGTTTAAATGAAATATTATTCATACAATTCTCTCTTTCTAAAATTAAAAGGCGATTGCTCGCCTTTTAAGATGTTTAGCAGTTTTCTCTGCACTGGAACAAGTTTTAGGTCTTTGTTCCGACCAATGGTATGGGTTTATAGTCTCCATACCGACTCTTCATTTATAATATATCATTTTTACTAATAAGATACAATTTAAATGAGTTTTCTTATAAACCTTTTTTATTGAATCAAACTTCCATTGCTCCAAAGATTTAATCCATAATAAGCAATGCTGTGATCATTTCGATATACTGGTTGAACAGAATAGTTTGTAATTTCAATATCACCGATGTACATTACTTCATCCAGGTAATACATTCCGCCCACCTCTGCTTCAGCCTGTGAACTATAAGTTGCATAGTAAAAGTTCGTATCCATAATCACATCACAACTTACATCTGGATTGACTCCACCAGGACAAGCATAACATGGCCTTGCTAGTTCTGGAGTAGGTGTAGATTCTACTACAGGTTCTTGTTTGGATTCAGTAGGCTTTTCAATAGGTTGACTTACAACATCTTTTTTTGATTTATCTGATGTATTGGAACTGTTTGAAGTTGAAGATTTTTGGTCTGAACCAGAAGAACTCTTAGTAGAACTTTCTTTCTTGGAATTTTGCCTTTTACCTTCCGAAGAAACACTTGTTGTTTTGAATTCACTTTTGCCCGTAACTTTTTCTTTCTGTTTTTCTTCCTTGGATTCAGGTTTCTTCATTGTATCTCCAGCGCCTGTTTTCTCATCTTTGCCAACATTTTCATGTTCACTAACTATAGCTTCATGTTTACTAACACTTAAAGAAGTATCTTCCATAAACTTTTCCACTGTTGGAACAGATACATCCTGGTTCATGTTGAAAACAATTCCAGTACCAATAAGTACACTTGAAACACAGAACGCAATTAACTTTGTCTTCATTGACTTAACCTCCAATTATATTCACTGATAATTTCTACTATCTTTAAAATACAAGTTCTTCTAAATAATTACCTAGATACAAATATTTCTACTACTTACTCAATAACAACATTTTTTCTTTTTCGGTAGGTAATAAAGATTCTTTCGGTAGGTAGGAGGGGTTTTAGGGGAGGTCACAGTCACACGTCCTGATGTAAAGACAAACTGCCCCTCCAACAGTTTGGAAACAATCACAAGTAGAAAAAAAGCAGTTGCACATTCAACTACCGTTCTTGTTCTCGTGATCTTTTCTTTGCCCAGTTTTCTAGCAAGTGAATCATAAGATCCTTTTTCTTGCCTGGTGTGAAGTCCTTGGGAAAATATTTATCGATTTCCTTCATTTGAAAAGATAACTTTTCTCTTTGATTTGGTTTTTCTTCCGATAAAGTATCTTCAATGAATTCTGTAGTTAGCTCGCCATCATGACTCAACCGCTTGAATTCCTGACATTGAGCAAGTGACGGTGTCCTTTGATTTTCAACAATCGCATTGGCTAAATCATACTGTTCGGATTCTGTTAAATATGAAAGTTCAACAGCCGGATTAAATGCAATCTTGATTTCATTTTCATGTCGTCCATCTACCATTTCCTGTAATGGTTCAATCAGATAGGTTAAGCGAATAAATCGTTGAATTTGTTTCCTGCTAATTCCAACTTGCTCAGCCAATGCATAATCAGAACGATTTTCTTCATCTGACTTCGGGCCAACTTGACCCGAAGTTGTCTTATATTCAATTCCTAATTCATCATCTGGTATTTCTTCAATTCGTTTTCCTTGATGTTTCATGGCTTCCAATCGCATTTTGTAGGCATAACCACGTTCGCTAGGATAAATGTTTTCTCGTTGAATATTGGAGTCGACCATTAAGATTGTTGCCTGGTCATCATCCAAATCACGGATAATTACATTCATTTCCTTTTTTCCTAGCTGTGACAAGGCAAATTTACGCCTGTGACCGGAAATCATTTCATACGTTCCATCTTTTTTGGGACGAACTAATGCAGGCATCAGCATATCGTTTTCTTTAATCGAATCAATAAGCTTTGCCATATCCTCATCCATCGTGACATGGAAGGGATGTTCTTTAAAATCTGTAATCTTATCTATAGGAATCGCCATTACTTTTTCGCTATTAGCTTCTTGTCTTTCTTCTTCCGTAGAAAAAAGGGAATCATAGCTAGGCAATCCTAAATCTAGTTTTGGCAAATGTGCCACCTCCTTTAAAATAGAGTAAGTTGTATCGTGTTTTTCATTGCTTGATTGTTCCATTCATCAATAGCTTGATCAGAAGTTTGTCTAGTCTGTGCCCTGGCAGAACACAAAGTACATGTAACATATTGACCATAATAGCCATTGATTCGTTTACTGTCCCAGTCAATCAACAAATGTGCTGCACCATGACAATAGGGACATCGTTTAATTCTAGTCATTTAACAATTCAAAAGACTCAACAACGACATTGGTTGAATACTGTTTTTTACCATCTTTTTCATAAGAGCTTGTACGAAGATTTCCAACAATACAAAATCCTGTATCTTTATCACCATGCTTACAGATATCATTTGCCATATCACCAAAGGCAATACAGTTAATATAATCTGTCCATGGTTTCTTTCCATCTCTTAAACAAGCTAAAGAGAACTTTACAAAATTATTTCCTTTTCCATTCTTGGATACTTCAATATCTCTTGTCAAAGTTCCAAATAATTCCACATGATTGTTTTTCATTTCAATTCTCCTAAAGACTCATTTCATCTTTATGTTTTACTTTTGGATTTTTTATCAATTCTTTTGTCAGATTATCATAAGCAACAGCCACTTTTGAATCTTTGGCATATGCATAGATACTTTTACCGGAAATAGATGCTTCACTGGCTTTCGTAGCTTTTGGAATGATCGTATCAAATACACGGATGTTCTTTCCAAAGCTTTCTCGTATCGTATCAATCGTGCTTTTGGTAATGTTGGTATTTAGATCTGCAAGTGTCATTACAATTCCTGTAATCTTCAAATTACTATTGATCTTACGCTGCACTTTAGTGACCGTCTGTAACAATTTCGTCATTCCTTTAGCTGGTAAATACTGTGTTTGTACTGGTATTAATACTTCATCTGCAGCAGACAACGCATTGACGGTAAGCATACCAAGAGAAGGTGGACAATCAATAAAGATGTAATCGTATTTATCTCTTAATGGTTCAATACAATTACTTAATGTCTGTTCTCGGTTAATGACACTGACTAAACGCATTTCAAAATCGGCCAATTCAATGTTTGCCGGAATCAGATCTACATCTTCTTCATGATGCAAAATCAAAGAATCATAATCAATATCATTGTCATTTATATAATCATCTAGCATAGAAGATACAGAATGTTCGAGTGCATCATTGTTTTTCCAACCTAAACAACTTGTTAAATCACCCTGTGGATCAAAATCTACAATTAATACATCAAATCCCTGTCGAGATAAACCAATTGCTACATTCTCTGTTGTTGTTGTTTTACCAACGCCACCTTTTTGATTCGTGACTGCGATTACTTTACATTTACACATAAAAAAACTCCTTTCCCACAACCAACCATTTGTTGGCTATGTAAAAGGAGCAGGGAATAAAGAGCATAGATTAAGCTTTTAAGAAATTCATAACTAGCTTGACCATTGTTTCTTTTTCCTCTGGTCTAGATTCGGCAATCATTAATGTAATAGCAACTAAGGCGCTATCTGAAATGATTTGTTTTCCATCAATGATTAAATGTTGATTCTTATTCAAAAATTCAAGAAAAATGGAAGCGCCAATTCGTTTGCATCCATCTACAAAAGGATGATCTTTGACTAGAAAGTACAGTAGATTAGCTGCCTTTTCTTCAATGCTTGGATAGATTTCTTGTCCAAATACATTTTGATATACAGCTGCAATAATTCCATTCAATTTGCCTGGTTCTTTTTCAACACCAAATACATCAGAAAATCCACCATATTTCATAGAATCAATAAGAGTTCTGCACTCTTCATAGGTTAATTGGTAAATAGAGTCTTTACCTTTTGGTTTAGAAATACACCCATGATCATAATCATCAAGTAATGATAGTGCATTTGAATAGGCTTCAATGACATTCAAAACTTCTTTTTCCTCAATACCTAAAGTAGAAGCTAACATTCTGGATTGAATTGAAACAGTTTTATTTAGTACCTCAATCCTTTTTTCATTTATTGCATATCCCTTCATCATGTAGTCTTTTAATATAGAAGTGGCCCATTTTCGAAAGATAACACCATTTTGAGATTTCACACGATATCCCACGGAAATAATCATATCCAAATTATAGTATTCAATAGATCTTTGTATTTTTCTGTTTCCTTCAGTTTGAACTGTCGCAAATTTTGCGACAGTTGAATCATCTAATTCTTCTTTTAAAGCATTGTTAATATGCTTCCCAATGGTTTTAACGTCTCTGTCAAATAATTGTGCAAGTTGATTACGATTTAACCATACTGTTTCATTATCTGGTGATACTGTAACATCCAGCTGTAAATCACCATTTACAAATTTAATAATTTCATTGTTCATGTTTTCTCCAATCTTTTTATATTTGAATGATTTTAATAAAGAGTTTCTTTAAAGAAACTATAGCATAGTAAGCTTTATTCATCAAAACTGTAATAATCTTTCTTCATAGTCAGGTGTTTAGACTATGTAAATACTGTATTTTGAGTCTAGTAGGCATTCAAGAGAGCATCCGAACGGTTCGGATTCTGTCGGGGACGCCAAATTTTTTCGGGCCCTGTGCCATAGGGTTCGAATGCATGTCGGGGGCACCCAAAAATGGGGGAAAAGTGTTCGACCGACCTGTGCTAATTCGAACTTTTTTGCTAATATTTTGCTAATTAGAGGGGTTCGGATGACGTCATCCGAACCATCATCCGAACCCATTTATTAGCACAAAACGGACAAAAATGAAGAAACAAAAAAGTGCCAAAAATGCCATGTTTACGGCACATTTAACACTTCGCGATATCAAACGGACAAAGCATGGATTCAACTCCTAAGCGAAAGGTCGTAGGTTTGACTCCGATCTGGGATGCCAATTCAAACAAAAAGAGATGATTTCACGTGCAATTCTTTTTTGTAAGTTGATATTTATTTTCGTGTTCCGTCATCGTTAAAATGTTCTTTTAAGGCTTTCTCTGTCGGATAAATTGATGCGATTAAAGTGATACACTGAATTGTTATTAGAACAACGCCTGCAATTCCAATCACGTTATTATCGCTATGGTATAATGGAATATATATCAAAGCAGATAGTATTATCATTATCCATCCTATTTTCCACCAAAGTTTTCCGCAATATTCATGAGCAAATTTCCATGTATCCATATTTTTTATTGAACGAGTTGTTCGATATCCAATCAAACTATTTATATTTTTTGGACAATGTTTTGACGTCATTCTTCCTACGACAATCATTATAAACGGAATAAATAAGTCACATAATAACCAAAATCTGTAAAGCCACATAAAATTTACCCACCCAATTTTTTTATATTTTTGTGTACATTATAAGCTTTAAAAAAAATTTGTAAATATTTTAAACAATCAGATGAAAGTTGTCTGAAATTAAATGGGTTTTAGGATGGGTATATCTTTATAGCTATCACTTTCAAAAAATGAATAATATTTAACTTTTGAAAGTGAATCATTAAATAAAAATAGATTTAAATCAGTGTCAAAGAATACTATTTTTAGAATAAAAGAAATTAAATTGTATTTCATAGAGGCAACTACGTGAGATTTACTATAACCGCTTACATTATTGGTTTATATGTACTTTTTATATGTAATCACGTATACTAAAAAGTAGGTGAATACATATTGAGGAGTGAATAATATGATAATAAGGAAGCGAATCGTGTCGCTTTTTTTAGCGACGACATTACTAGTGCCACTTGCACAAATTACTCCATTAAAAGCTGAATCAGATTCAAAAGAGGTGGATGTCATGTTTACGCATGATACGCATTCTCATTTGGATAGTTTCACAACAAAGGTAGATGGAGAACTTCAAGAAGTTGGTGGTTTTGCGAGAATTAAAACATTAATTAATGAACAAAAGAAGGAGAATCCAAACACACTAATATTGGATGGTGGGGATTTCTCACTAAGGGAACGTTGATACAAACGGTATATGATACGCAGGCAGCTGAACTTAGAATGCTTGGCTATCTAGGATATGATGTCACAACATTAGGAAATCATGAGTTTGATTATCGTTCAAAAGGCTTGGCCAATATGTTGAAGGTGGCCAAGGCTTCTGGGGAAACAATACCAGATCTTGTCGTATGCAATGTGGATTGGGATGGCATGAAAAAGGCTGGATTGAGTAAGGGTCAAAAACAGATTCAGTCTGGATTTGAAACTTATGGAGTAAAAGATTATGTTGTCATTCAAAAAGGGGATACAAAGATAGCTGTTACAGGTGCTTTTGGAAAAGATTCTTTGAAATGTGCACCAACATGTGAATTGTTGTTTAAAGATCCTGTAGAGGCAGTGAAAGATACAGTTGAGAAAATCAAGAAGAATGAAGAAGTAGATATGATTGTTTGTGTTTCTCATTGTGGTACTTGGGAGGATGAACTTCTTGCCAAGAATGTTAAGGATATTGATTTAATTATCAGTGGGCATACGCATTCAGAGTTAAAAGAACCGATTCAACATGAAAATACATATATCGTATCTTGTGGGGAATATGGAAGAAATATCGGTTCTCTTTCTATGAAACAGAGTTCAGATGGTCGTTGGGTTTTAAGTTCTTATGAATTGATTCCTGTATCTGAAAATATACATCCGGATGAAAAAACACAAAATCGAATTGATGAATTGATGGATACAGTGGATACGAATTATCTTGCTGATTTTGGCTATACAAGAGATTGCATTCTTGCACAAAATGATATTGAATTTAATAGTTTAGAAGAATTGTATTCAACACATGAAGAATCAAATCTTGGACAAATTATTGCAGATTCATTTACGTATGCTGTCGATTCAGTCGATGTAGCCGTTGTTCCAAGTGGAACTATACGAGATACATATACAAAGGGAGATATTACAGTAGAGGATGTATATAATTCATTTTCTTTAGGTATTGGAAAAGATGGTGTGGCTGGTTATCCTTTGATTTCTACTTATCTTACGGGTAAAGAATTAAAACTTGCAGCCGAAGTGGATGCTTCAGTTTCTGATTTTATGACAACGGCTAGATTGTATTGTAGCGGACTGAATTTCACGTACAATCCACATCGAATGATTCTAAATAAAGTTACAGATTGTTATCTTACAAAAGATGATCAGAGAATTGAAATTCAAGATGATCAATTGTATCATGTTGTGACAGATTTATATACAGGTCAAATGCTTGGTTCGGTAAATAAAATGTCATATGGACTTTTGTCACTTGAACCTAAAGATAAGGATGGAAATCCAATTGAAAATCTAGAAGATCATATCATTAAAGAAGATGGCAAAGAACTAAAAGCTTGGGATGCAATCGCAAGATATATGCGCTCATTTGATGATACGGATGGTGATGGGATTAGCAATGTTTCAAAGTATTATGCTTCAACACATGATCATAAGGTTGTGGATGATAGTAAGAATATAATTGACTTGATTAAAAAGCCAAATAAATTTAGTGCAATGATTGTGGCAATCGTTTTAGTCATTATTTTACTAATTGTACTTTTAATTTTATTGATTTGTAAAATTGTTCATAAGATTAAAAATAAGAATAGATAAAGATATTTTAGGTGTGACAACCAATATAAAAGCTGCAACGATTTTGGGTAATCCGCAATTAGATAGGGTCGACTAAAAGTTG
>ULWV01040919.1_pt1 | contig 33872 bp, 28 predicted proteins | sample 1960651 | NCBI WGS metagenome assembly ULWV01 (sample SAMEA4835820, study PRJEB28245) | human gut metagenome | biome: gut microbiome; material: fecal sample | place: Denmark | collected 2008
CCTCTTTTGAAGCTCTCATCCCGTCTAACATTCTTTACTTCCGCCAGAGAGTATAAATCCGTAGATCTGTCCTCCATTCGCATCTCCGTAAACCAAATTTGATCTCTTCGAAACAAATCAAAATCTAAGAGGCCCGTTTCATGGGTAGTGAATAGCAACTGGGCAGACTCGTTCAATTCCGAATCAGAAAAAGCTCTTACGAGCTCATAAACAATAGACTCATGGAGATTCGCTTCCAGCTCATCACAAACAAGCGTTTTGCCCTTTCCCATAATGTCCAAAAGAGGGCAAACCATGCTGACAAGCTTCTTGACGCCGGTAGATTCTTCCTGTATCAAATCGGTTTCGAACTGCCTGTAAACCAGCTTCGCAGAAACAGAATCAAAACCCCGGGACAAAGCTTGCTTAAAATCGTCCGACAAAATAGGAGGAAGCTGCGATATGTCTATAGACTGTTTGTCTATAGACACACGAATATCTTCGATGCCAAGCCCCAACCCACGAAGCAGAGAAACAGCCGCGGACCGCATCTCCGCATCATCCTTGATTCGACGAAGCGTATAGTCCATCCAGAAATCCTGGTTGTTATAAACAACTAAATCGTCCGTGAAGAATCTAAAAACCTTATTGACCTCATCAACAGATGCAAAATTCGCAGCGCACGACAAAAGAAGCCGATTGGGTCTCAGCACGTCTCTGCATACCGAAAACGAGCTTTTCTTAAACTTGCTTCCTATACGGAAGTCAGTAGAGCTTCTCTCGAAAATCATCGCCTGACGACCCGATGGGAAGAAATATAAATACTCTTCATCAATCAAAGTCTGCTTCAAGGTAAACCCATATGCATAGCGGATTCCGTCGACAACGAATTGCATGTCGTAGAAAGTTGGCTCATTTATGCCCGTTGACTTGTGAGCATCTTGTCTGACCCCCTCACCCGGTTGATAATTGACGCTGTTTACGACCAGGGCTTTAACAAAAGAAATCGCCGTTATGAAACTGCTTTTTCCCGACCCATTTGCACCGTAAACAACAGCCGACCTGAGAACACGAACCCCGTCAACTTCCGCAATATTCGATTCAAGAGCCGTATCCCTACTCGCAACCAAGGAAAAAGTCACTCTATCTTTTATCGAACGATGATTTGAGCATGAAAATTCTAAAAGCATAATTACTCACTTAAAATTGTTAATTAAGCGATTTTAATACTCAAATTCGATAATTGTCTACAAATTCTTGCTGTTAAACTTGCCAAACTGCATCCGTAAAGACCCACGCAAGGAAGAAAACCCTTACTAAGCCTTTCCTGCAACTTCCGAAATGCCGCCAGAAGCTAATCGGAGCGAAGGCAGTGCGCTATCGCTGCCCTTCCCAACAAACCCTGTCTAGCACAAAGCACGAAAAGGAGCACATCCAAAACCGAACCGAGCAACGCCCCGAAGCATCCCAGCAAAGAAGGCATAATCTGAATCATGCAAGCTTTCCTCGACCCAGATTTCCGCTTCAATCCATTACAGTCTGAGATAAGCCGCCGATGAACTTCGGTGGCGAGCATTCGGCGCATTGCCTACGATACGGGCAAGCCCCTAGAATCCGCCCGGGCGCCTTCGGATGGCCGTCTGCCCCTGCCCCGAAGAGGGCCCGGGGGGGGTGTTGCCACCGGAGGCGCCCAGGCGGATTCTAGGGAACGTCGCAACACCCCCTGTCAACAGCACCTGATTCTAGGCTGTCTGACCTGTATCGTTCTCTCGGACAGGCATGCCAGAGGAGCCATTCCCTTAGAATGCATACCAACGACGACGAAAGGACAATACGGGTCAAGTATTACGCAAGGTACCGCGACCGCGGCATGCCGCACGGCAAGGCGCTCAAGGCCGTCGCGAGAAAGCGGCTGAAGGTGATCTACGCGATCATGAGGGACAAGGTCCCGTACGTCACGTAGGAGCTCCGCGGCATAGAATTGGTTACTCGGCCCGCCGGGGCTTGCGTGAGCTTGCCCTAATTCCGCGCCCTATCGAGGAATTAGGGGGGGGTTGACGAAACTATAGGAACACCCCCAACTCGAACTCTTAACGGCCCGAACAATCGTCAATGTCCAATGGGAGCGACTAATTTGCAAGGCTGAGGGTGCATGCATGACCGGTTGAGCAGAAAAGGGCAGAGCTATCAAACATCCCTCATTCAAGTTTTCCTTAAGTGAAACTTGAATGCTAAAATTTGTATAGTGTTACGTTTATTTGCCAACACGCGTCAATCTGACCGTCTTTTACAGGCTATCAGACAAATAATTCAGTTTTCCGAAAGCGAAAAGATTCAATATGCAGCATCTGTTAATTGATTTAGCAAAAAAATACACACCTCAAATATCGAATCTACCCGAAACGGACAAGAGTTGCGCCTACGACATCGAAAAAGGGTATTGGATAATTAAGCCTTTGGGTAAACCTCTTGTCGATGACCCTAGATGCAAAGTGCTTGCGACGAAAAAATACGACAGAGAAACAGGAGAGGACATGAAAGGTGAGTGAAGATATCCAATGCCTGCTCGTCTCCAACACCCTCGATTATTCAACGGACTTGGTGTGCTTAGAGCTCGAACGACTAAAAGCAAAATACCTAAGACTCAACAGAGACCAGTTCTCCCAATTCGAGATCACAATTGACATCGATTCGACAACCATGACCATGTCAATTGGCGAACGCTCATTCCACTTCAAGAATGCCCCCGAAAATGCAGTCTACTATAGAGCCCCCACTTTTCTGAGAGGTCTAGGTAAAAGCTATTCAATCGAAGAGCAGCTCTACCATAGCCAATGGAGCGCTTTTGTAAGAAATCTCGCAATTTTCGACAAGGTAAGATGGATCAACAATCCAGTTGACACATACAGGGCAGAAAACAAGCTTCTGCAACTCTCGCTAGCCAACAAATGCGGCTTAGAAACGCCAAAAACGATCGTTACAAACAGCGCAGATTCAATCGATCCCAATAAAGCATACGCCGTCAAATCCATCGACACGGCGGTTTTCTCCGCTGGAGAAGTTGAGATGTTTTCCTATACTTCAAAGGTTTGCGGAAAAGCAATTCAATCGAGTAACATGGCATCTGCACCGGTTTTTGTCCAAGAGTATCTTGGACAAAAAATCGATATACGAGCTACATACATCTCGGGCAAGCTGTTCCCTGTCTCAATCACAAAACAGGGGCTAGGGATTTCCGGAGATTGGAGAAAGACAAAAAAGGAGGAGCTGGAATACCTCCCCATCAAAATACCTCTCTCCATCGAGGAGGGCCTATGCCGGCTAATGAAAAGCCTTCGTCTCTCCTACGGCGGAATCGATTTGGCAAAAGCTGGAGACACATACTTTTTCATCGAAGTAAACCCAACCGGTGAATGGCATTGGCTCCAAAGCAATACAGATATAAACTTCTCTGGAATGATAGCCGAAACCCTCTTCGGGCTGAATGCTATTCCTTGAAGGGGCAAGTATGGTGCCAGCAATTCTGAGCAGACTATTTGAGCTGATTGCCCCCACGACAATGGCAAAACAATCAAATAATCTGGTGGCAAGAAAAATAAATTATATCGAGATACATGGAGATATCTATCAAAGAGCCAAAAGAGATATCGAGGATCTAGATGGACTTACCCCCGATGCTCTCAAAGCAATCTACGAAAGAACCCTTGAGCAGAAAGATAAAATCGAAGATAAAGCAAAAACCCTGACCGCCGCTTCAACCATTGCAACAACAATAACTGTCACCCTAATAACAGCATCAGGAGAAATCTCCACTGAAACTGATTACGTTGGATTCTTCGACTTGGTTTTCTGCGCACTCTGTTTTTTGGCTGCATCCTATATGGTAATAGCGAGCATAAACACAATACGAATCTACACCTCGCTTATAAAGACATACACCTTTGACTATTCGGCCATTAATGAAATCATCGAATACAAGAAATCCATCGCATGCAATCGGCTTACAAACATAATGAGAACGAACTTCCTCGGCTCTTCTTTTCAGTGCCTGAAAAACTCGCTGTGGCTTCTTCTTCTCGCGTGCGCAACGAAATTCGTAGCCCTCTTCCCCCTGCTCAATTAACGTCTACCCAAGAGAAACAAAACCAATAATCAAAAAGCTTACTCTGTACGGCAGGAATCAAAATAGCCATTTACCCCTACTATGCCATTTATCAACAAAAAACTTTTTGTTTGCCAATTTTAATCGACAAACTTATTTCATCCCAGCTGTAACCGAAAAAACCAAAACCGAAAGCAGACACAGAGAATAAATTGAACACATTCAACCAATCTCTTTTGAGTTGCGCCTTGCCATTAGAGAGCAGACAGGCAAGCGCCGCGATCGATTGACTACCTATCGTATTCCTTGAGCATGCCTTCGTCTTGCTGATAAAGCATGGCCTTTATTTCGCGCTTATAATAATCAAACCGATATGCGATACCGCCTAAATCGTAAACATTCGGATTATACGCAGAAAGTTCAGCAGCAACCGTATAACTTTCCGCACCGTAATCCGAATACACAAGAACCAAAGCATCCTCATCTATACCCTCAATAAGATCGAGATGGTTCTTGAACTTACAAAGATCGAGACTTTCCGAAAGCCCTCTTCCTGGTTTTCCAGAAAAATGTTGGGCATTTATTGTTATGCATTTTGAATATTTGGCAGCCAACTCTCTAACGGATCCCAAATCAAGATACAAACCAGAACGCCTAGAGTCCCTTTTCCTTCTTATCCCCTTATACCTACTTTTGATGTCGGAAAGAGACAAGATTTCTAACAAGATGCAGAGCAAAGGAAGAAATGCAAGGAACATAAATAGAAGAGAGATAGCCTGCAGACACTCCACCCCAGTATATGCAGATACAATTGCAAGCAATATTGCAATCACTTCGAAATACACCACCGATGCAATCTGACAGACCGCACTATTAACAGGTCTGCCTGCATCCGCAAAAGCGAGTTCACGTAATCTATTCCTTTCGTCGTGTCGCTCATGAAGGCGGCACGACGCTCCATTCGTATTCGAAGAAAACCCAAAAGCCTTAGATTTCGATAGCCCTTCTCTGCGAAGCAAGCACCAAACCCTCTTGCAAGCATCCTTTGCAAAACCGAAAACAAGCCCAATCAGCACCGGCAATACCGCGCCAACAATCTCATCGGCAAACGGCAATGATGAGAAGAACTCAATAAAGACATCCATTTTAAATACCCAAATACTGCTTCCAGTATTCAACGGAGGTCATCCCTGGGCGCGCTGCAGCATACTCTCCATGCAAGCGCTTTGTGTTGGCCTTGAAGAACTTCAAATCCTGTTTATAGCGCTTGGAAATTTCCTTGTAGCGAGCAACGTCACGATGGCGCACTGCACCCTTCTTGTTATACCAGTCCACAACAAGAATCGTGCCATGATTGTGGATTTTGCCAGCAGGATAAATACCACCTGCCGCAGAAATAATTGCTACACCGCCCTTATCTTTGAACAACGGGGCTTTTTGACCATTCCAAGAAACGAAGTCTACGAGACGCTCGCCCAAAGCGCGAGGGTAATTAGCGTTGATCTTCTGGCGAGTAAGCGACCATAGATCAATATCCTTTAAGACTGGATCTTTTTGGAGCTCATCGAATGGGAGCATTTTTTCATTCCGTCGATTTGCCCCCATAAAGCATTCCTCCGCCACCTTGCCTTTGATGAAGGAAGGTCCTTTGAGAAAGTCTTCGAAGCCATCCAAAATAAGCTCAGCATTTTGATAGCCATATTTTTTGAGCTCCGTTCGGATAGCATCATGCATATATGCAAGCAATTCCTTATCGGAAGAAATGCCCGTTGTTGCGTTGGCAATAAAGCCGTTGCGTACCGTCTGGTAGCGCTCAACTGCAGGGTTGTAGCGCACATGGAATGCCATATGCCAAATACCGATACCATTCATGGTCATAAAATGCTTTGGCTTGCAGCGAATGCCATATTCGACATCGTCATAACGAACGAAGTACGGCAGCGGCAAACCGTTCTTCTTGATAGTCTCAACGGGAATGCAGCAATACCACCAGGCGGCATAGCGCCTGCTGAGTTGACGTTCGGTTGGAACGCTGTCTTCATTAAATACCAAGTCGGCAATTTCAGTGAGGCGAAGACGAGGCTTGATCGATTGGCAACAGGCGTCCAGGAAGGCTGCAGTGTCCTCCCATTGATCCTCAACGATCTGGTAGTCGAGCATTGCGCCGCTTACAAAGGCGTTCTTATGTTCATCATTTGCAATACGCAGCAAATTATATGTACGCTTAATGCTCTCCGGCGAAACAGCAACATCATCGTCCATCAACAGAACATGCGTTGCGGGAGCATCCTGCTCCATCGCCTGAATCATGCCGCGCGCGAAACCGCCAGCACCACCAACATTGTCATTCGGGTAAACCGTAACACCATCGCTGTTTAACTTCGAGCAATCCAATGTCCGGCCGTTATCGACAACGTGCATGTGGAAGTGCTTGGAAATCTCATCATCGGAACCAAGAATGTCCTTTTTAATCGATGCGATGTTTGCCTCAATATACGATTCCTTTTTAAAGGTGGTTGTTGCCAGCGCGAGATTGACCTCATTTAATGAGTGGTCAACCTCAAGAGAGTACGAGCCATTTCGGATATATACCGGACCATCGGCCTCTACAGCAAAAGACATAAGCACAGCGTCAGAGTCAACGATCAAATCAACATCGACTGAAATCCACTCACTGCTTGCGGGAATCTCGATATCGGTTCCTCCCACAACCTCAGACTCCATCGAGAATGAAGTCGCCTTCATTTGGCGAACGATGCACTTCGAGCCCTTAAGTTCAATGTGAAGGGAGAAGGACTTAGCACTTGCATACTTTTTCAACTTACCAACGGAAAGAGCGTTGAAGTACGTAGTGAAGTCATAGAAGCCCTTCGAATAAAGGAGCCATTCGCCCTCCGCGCCGTCAAATGCAACTGGGGCAGACGACCTGCAAAACATCGCCGGATTGCGAACCGCCCTATCGGTATTCTCGAGAACTATATTTGCAAACTTCACTAGATTCCCCTTTTGTCTTGTTAGAGCCAACCGCATTCGCACTATCAAACGCTAACCAAAAAATACACTGAGCTTTTAGTGTATGGAGCTAATTTTAGCCTTTCTCCTGTGCCAGCAAAATGCAGCCAGAGCCAACACAACGCCGACACATGAAATCAATGCACCCTCACGAAGGTTTGGCGTTTCGTATTCGATCAAAACTAAATGGTTGCCCGATGGCACATCGATTGCCATAAAGCCCAGATTAGCTTTCTCCAAGTCCGCTTTTTTACCGTCAATATATGCCGTCCAACCTTCACCATAAGGCACCCTGAAGTAGAGCCATCCTTCATCGTCTCTGTCGGTTCGGCAGGAATAGCCATTATCTACCTTCTCGATCTCATAGGCTGAGTTCAAGGATAAATGATCAATATCTTTTGAGATATACGAGGTATCAGTCGCATACAATCCCAGGGAATCAAACGAGTAAGTACCTGGGTCGCAGAATTGCAACGCAATCGAACTTCTAGGCGAGTCGGAATAGCCAGTGTTAACGGCCCAGTCATCTTTTCCACCATATAAATGATGCTTATTGTTCATGAACCATATTTCTTGGGCAGCATTCGCTCCGTACACCATGATCTTGCACTCTTTGCTGTCGCTCGATTTAAGATCAGAAAGGAATGTCTTAAGCGAGCCTCTAATTCCTCCCACTTCCCCCACAGAGGTTGAGGAGAGCGGTGAGTAATTCATTCCCTCACAGGCGAAATACGCTTCCGTTCCTCCCGGAATTGAGCCGTTGAGATAAAGGACAGTGTTCGGCTGGGTAACCGTTACTGTATTACCTTCTATGAGAACAGATTCTGCTTTCTCGGACTCAGCCAAACCGTCATTAACAGGCAGGGTCTCTTCTCCATCTTGCACCAGGGAGAGATTCGATGCTATTTCCGTAGTATAGCTACTCGGGGCAGCATTACCCGCATCTTCCCCGCTCAAAACAACGCTCTGAGTTAATGAGTCTTGCCTCTGCATAAGACTCATAGAGCGATAATCGTCTTCTGAGATTGAAGAATCATAGAAGAAAGCAAGCGGAAGCACCTTGTCCGCTTCGTAAACCGAGTAATCGCCACCAGCGACCTCTCCTTGAGCAACTACGGCTCTATACAAAGGAGGCAACAAACCATCATCATGGGTCAAGGTTAGAAAATACTTTGACCCAGCAAGAGCCTCCATAGTTGTACGAGAGTTCAATGTAGCGTATGAGAAGTTCATAGAGGACGTAGCTAGTCCGAGGCTTGTATGGTAATCGTCAACTGCACTGTTGTACAAACTGTTGTAAAAACTGCACCCAAGCGTTCCAGTAGCCCAATTGCCGTTACGCCAAAAATGAACCTTAGCATTGTCGTATCGCTGCTCAGAATGATCGCCCAAGCCCATAATCAGAGACGAGGCATCATCTGTAACTGCATAATCGTAGGCTTCGCCCAGATTTACGTGAGTATCCCTACTGCCATGAGCATATTGATACGAGACGAACACGCACGACACGGCCACTGAGCAGGTAACCCCAACATTCAAAAGCGCTGGTTTGTCTCGGAATGCATAACAAACAACGATTACAGCAAATAGGATAGAGAGCATCGCGTAGAAAGTTTTACCGCTGTACCATGCGAGCAAAAGCATACATATAATTCCATAAACAGATGCCGCGTAGAATACTTTCTTTCCTTCGTCTTTAAGTGCATTAGCCAAAGAAGGGAGAACCGCAACAACAATCAGCGATACAAGCAGGCAATAAGACCAAACCCATCGATTGTTTGCATACGCCATTCCATTAAATACTCGCCCGGCAATGGGAAGGCAGAGAAAAAGCGTCATCAGGACGAAAAGTATACGTAAAACCCTTTTCGCCCTTTTCGGCATTTCGAGATTCTTTACAAGGAATAGGGCAAAAACAGCAACCAGTGCAATTGGCGCGAAGCCATACATGCAATCTTCGCCTACGGTGTTTGGCGAGATAAAGCCTTCCAGCAACTTGGCATAGTACATGAACGAATACGTAGCACTCTGATAGCGGTCAAGCCCCAACCTCCCTTGCCCGAGCAAGGATGCCGCATTCGGATAGAACATTATTCCAGCTATCAAGGCCGCCAGCAGTATCGCCAAAAGAATCTTTACAACCCAAATTAAAAGCCCTTTGAAAGAAGTTTTCTCCTCAAGGTTGAACACTTTAACGAGGCAATAGACCAACAGCGATAGGCACATCGTATACGCAAGGCTAACCGAACAAAAAAAACAAAGGGCCATAGCTGCAACGAATAACACGGGAGATTCTTTATCAAAAATTTTATCAACGCCCCACAGCACTAAAGGAGCAAGAACCAGGGGGTATATCATATAGATTTGGCTTGCAACAATAATGGTATATCCGCCAAACAAATAGATCATGCAGCCAATCAGACTTGCACTTCGATCAAAATCTTTATTTAAGCAATAGCCGAGAAAAGATAGGCCTGCAAGGAATAACGTTATTGGCACGGTTAAGTTGAGCCAGAAATCGGCTGTTTCGCTTGTCGCAAAAACCGAAATCCAATTAATTGGATTGCCAAGCGTATTGCCCAGGGAATAAATGTAGTCCCCCCCGTAGCCTATCGATTCACTCCACATGGGCACAACAAAAGAATGACTGATAAAAACATTTGTTAGCAGTTCCCTCAGCCACTCGCCCTGCATAATGAAAAACATGTATTGCTGCTCGAGACCGTCAACCGTCCAAATAAAGCTCTTGCCATAAAGCAGGTAGCCGAAAGAAAAAAATAGCATGAAAGAGAAAAATAAGAAGATATAGGATAGAAAGAATACCCTTTTCGAAGATTCGATTGAATCTTTTAACTTATTTGCACACTTCTCAAACTTGGATTCCACTACTATTTCCTTTTAAATTCCAAACGAATAAACGATTATGCCCAGCAAAATGAGCAACAAAGCGATAGCTTTCTTCCTGGTTATCTTCTCTTTGAAAAACAAGACACCGAATACCGTAACGTACAAATAACTCGTCGACTCAAGCACAGGCCCGAAAGATAGGGGAACCACCCTATAGGCGAATATACACATGAACGTTGTCAGCAAAAAAAGTGAGTACGCGAAAACTACGGGAAAGTTCAAATACTCTCTAATTTTTGATGGATAAGCTTTTAGCGCCGCTTTCTTTAAAATCACCTGGGACACTGCGCTGATGAAAGTACCCAACAATAGAATGCCCGAGTAAAGAAACATCGCCTCATTCATGAGCGCCGCCCAATTCTTGCCCATCAGCATGAGAGAACAAAACTACACCCGCAATAATCAGGAGAGCGCCTATCGCCTTAGGCAGAGTAACGGGCTCGAAAAAGAACAGCGCCCCCCAAATAATGCCCCAAACAATGGTTACCGCCTTGTTCGAAAAAGCCGTTGTAAGAGGGAGCCTTTTCAGGATTTGCTGCCACCCTATTGCGTAAACGCCTAGCAGACACAGTATGCCCCCGTAAAAAAGGCAAAAATCAAAACTTAAAAAGTCGACTCCTGCTGCCAGCTTACTCAAAATGCCGCTTGTCGAATAAACCATCAAAAGCAAATGCAACGCAAAAAGGGTTTTCACCCTTCCAGTACTAGCCACTACAAGCCCTCTTCACTATGATCGGGCAAATAGGGGCTAAGATCAGCAATAGAGTCTGCGCACATCATGAAGTAGCCAAATCTAGATGAGCTATCAACAATGGCATGCTCGCCAAACCCTGAAACATCAGCCTCAAGAAGAAGGTTCGGCGCATTCTTCTTTAGAGCATCTAAGGCACTCAAATCTTTGTTGTCAAATACATACCTGATCGCAGCATATTTATGTTCTTCAATTTCTGGAAGGGCAGGACACTGCCCCATAGCGACAGCAACGACTGAAGCGACAAAATCGTAGCCCGTCGATAAAGACACTAGATCGGACCCAATCCTGTCTCCACCCATACGACTACCAATCTCTATAATTGCAATCTCGCCGTCTTCATTAATCTTCAGCTCCGAATGCGATGCACCATACTCCACGCCCAATCCATCAAGAGCATGTTCAACGACACATTTGACCTTCATTTCAATAGAAGCGCTTACGCGAGCCGGCTCGAGATGCCCCTTCTCAATGAACATGGGAGCCCCAGAAGTAAATTTCTCAGTAATTGAAAGAAAATAATGTTTCCCTTTCCAGGAAATATATTCAACGCTATATTCATTTCCCTGAAAGAACTCCTCGGCAAGCACAACCCCAGAGAAGCTTTCGTTCTTTGCTCTTTCTACCGCTTCTTCAAACCGGTCGGCAGATTCCAGTTTTGTGATACCGCGGCTTCCCGACCTATCTGCAGGTTTGACGATAATGGGAAATTGCAATCCGCTGTCAACAAGGCAAAAGCCTTTATCCACAACCATACTTTCAGGTGAAGGATCCCCGTTCTTTTCAAACGCATCGCGCATCGCATGTTTATCCGTGCTGAGGCGGGTTGCTTCAATGGTATTAGAAACGAGCCCCATCGAAGAGGCAATATAGCTAACAACGGTATTCGCCAGATCGGACCCGATGCTGCAAACGCCATCAATGCCAATCTCCCTGCATTTACTGAGGATGCGTTCTTTTTCAACAATGCTTATCGGATAAAAATAATCTGCCGTTTTTTCCCCGATATCCCCACATTCCCAAGCAAAGACATGAGTCTCATATCCAAGCTCTTTTGCCTTGAGGATCAAAGGGTTCTGTAGATACGATGCACCGATGATGGCAATTTTCTTCAAAGAAAGACTACCTTTCCCTTGAATGGGCAAGCTCATTCCAACGTCCACTGTCCAACTCGTTTTTATAATCGACCATCATTGCATGGTAGTCGGTATATTCGGGAATAAACCCGAAATCCCTCTTAGCCTTTTCCATCGAATACAGAAAAGAGGGAGTATTGTTCGGCTTGTCCGGTCGATAAACGATTTTCGATCCGTTATCCGGGCCAAACACATCAATTACTGCTTTTGCCTGATCCTCCAGATCAAGACCAACCCCACTTGTCATGTTGTACAAGCCGTAAGCCTTATCGCTTTCCAGGGCCATTTCAAATGCCCTTGCAACATCTTTAACGTAAATAATGTCTCGGCTGATATGAGGATCGCCCCAAAGCTCTATGTCTTCTCCAGCCTCAGCCTTCTCTATAAAAGTCTGAATACCTGATTTGTAGGGTTTTCCATTGACCATGATGGTCCCATGAGGACCTACACCGTATACTGGGGGAAACCTGAAGCAGGAACACTGCATCCCATGCTGCTGGTTATAGTATTCCATCACATCATTTGCGGCATTCTTGCTAATAACGTAAACGGCATGGTCGCCAGTAAATTTAAAGTCTCTCGGCTCTTCTTCCGTAATCGGATAGCCCTTGCCCCATGCCCCGGACACGTCCGAATAGCTGCAAGTTGAGATTACTTTTCTTATTCCGTGCTTGCGCGCCCACTCAAGCACGTTGATCAAGCCAATTACATTCACCTCAAAATAGTCAGCAGCATTATCCTCGCTGTCGAGGTCGGCGGTAGCATTGGCCGGCAACAATCCAGCAAGCAGCGCAATACCCTCTATCCCATCAGAAGGAAGAGCATCGAATTCACTAGAATCCGCTATGTCCAAGGGGATAAAAGCTGCACCCATTTGTTGAAGCTTCTCGCCAAGTTTCTTATTCCTTCCAGTCGCAACGACCTTCTTGCCATCAGAAAGAAGTTTATCGACGGTGTACATACCGACAAAGCCAGTTGCCCCAATTACCAAAATCATCTTTGCTGCTCCTCTCCGTTCAAGACCTCCGCAAGCACATACAAGGGACGATGCTTGGTCTCGTTGAATATATTCCCAACATAAAGCCCAACAACCCCAACAGCGGCAAGATTCAATCCACCCATAAAGCAAATCGCGGCCATAGTGCTCGTCCATCCAACCAATGCCTCAGTAGGATCAAGCAGATATCGGATAATCAAAGCGATTATGACTAGCAGTGCAAAAAGCGAGAAAAAGAAGCCGGCATGAATAGCAAACTTGAGCGGTTTCGTTGACTGCGCCGTTATAAGCTCAAACGCCATGTTCATCTTCTTTTTAAAGCTATAAGAAGAATCCCCCTCGAAACGCTCGTCGCCTTCAATATCAATGGCAGTCTGAGAAAAACCAAGCCATTTAATGAACATCGTGTATGCCCGATTATGCTCACGCATCCTGCAATAGCTATCGACCACCACTCGACGCGAGATGCTGAAATTGCAGATGGAAGAATCGTAATTTCCATCCGTGAAATAGTCATAGACCTTGTAAAAGGCTTTCGACAAAGCCTTTACCAAGCCCGTATCTTTCCTCGCAATGCGGCGCGCGAAAACAACATCGAATCCCTCTTGGGCTTTTTTATACAGCTCAGGTATACTTTCCGGCCTGTCTTGCAAGTCGCAATCCATAACCACAACCCAATCGCCTTCACTCATATCAAGACCAGCAGTTATTGCCCGAATTTGCCCGAAATTACGTGACAGCCTAACCCCTTTAACTCTTTTGTCCTGGGCGCAAATGGGCTCAATTTCCTCCCAGGAGTTTTGTGGACAACCATCATTCACCAGAATTATTTCGAACGACTTGCCCATCCCCTCAAGCGTTTCTACGAGACGACGGTGCAGCTCTGGCAATGCGGCACGACATCCATAAACAGGGACTACAACTGAAATATCCATCAATAAAAACCTTGCAAACTAGCGAGAGAAATAACCGAGAACTGCCTCGATAACGCGATCCTGATCTTCCTTAGACATGCCATAGTACATCGGCAAGCGCACTAGGCGGTCGCTTTCCTTAGTTGTGAATTCGTCTACACCGTCGAAACGACCGAAGCGCTCACCTGCCGGAGAAGAATGCAACGGAACGTAGTGGAAAGATGCTTGTATTCCCCTACCCTTCAAAAAGGAAATGAAGTCCGTTCTTTGCTCAAGATTCTTGAGTTTAAGATAGAACATATGGGCGTTATGTCTGCAAGCCTCAGGAATTACGGGCAAATCAACTAAATGCTTCGACTCAAGATCCGAAAATGCATCGTAATAGGCCGACCATATAGACAATCGATTGTTGTTGATCTTTGCAGCAACTTCAAGTTCACCCCAAAGATAAGCAGCGTTCATGTCGCTTGGCAAATAGCTACTTCCATAATCAACCCATGTGTACTTGTCTACCTGGCCACGAAAGAAGCGCGCACGGTTTGTTCCCTTTTCGCGAATGATCTCGGCGCGCTCATTATATTCAGGATCGTTGATCATGAGGGCGCCACCTTCACCCATAGAGTAATTCTTCGTTTCGTGAAAGGAATAGCAGCCCATATCGCCTATCGTACCAAGCGCTCTACCTTTGTAGGTGCCCATAACACCCTGCGCCGCATCTTCGACAACAAGTAGATTATGTTTGCGGGCGATTTCCATGATTGCATCCATTTCGCATGCCACGCCAGCATAATGAACGGGAACGATCACCTTTGTTCTGTCCGTAATAGCTGCTTCTATTTTCGTTTCGTCAATATTCATCGTGTCTGGACGAATATCGACAAACACCAATTTTGCCCCAACCAAAACAAATGCTGTAGCAGTCGTTGAAAAAGTGAAGCTGGGAAGAATCACCTCGTCCCCAGGATTCAGGTCGCAGAGAATTGCCGCCATCTCTAGAGCTGTTGTCCCGCTGGTTGTGAGCAGAGACTTTTGGCATTTAAATGCAGTTTCCAGCCACTGATGACATTTCTTGGTGAATGGACCATCGCCACAGATTTTCTTGTTGTCGACAGCCTGCTTTACATAGTCAAGCTCTGTCCCAACATAGGGAGGGATGTTAAAGGGAATCATACTGACCTTCAAACCTTTTATTTGTTTTCATACATCTTCGAATAGTAGTTCTGATAATCGCCACTCGTAACATGCTCAACCCATTCAGGATTGGCCAAGTACCATTGAATAGTCTTAACAATGCCGGTCTCAAATGCGGTTTCAGGTTCCCATCCAAGGTCCTCCTTGATTTTGTCCGGAGCGATTCCGTAACGCCGATCGTGCCCTTTTCTATCCTCCACATAAGAAATCAGGGCCTCGTTTATTTCTGCATCGCCAGTTACAGCGCTTACTTCTTCAATGATCTTCTTGACGATAAAAATATTGGGGCGCTCATTATGCCCACCAACGTTGTAAATCTCTCCAACTTTTCCATTAGATGCGACAAGATCAATCGCTTTGCAATGATCTTCAACGTAAAGCCAGTCGCGAACATTCAAACCATCGCCATAAACCGGCAGAGCCTTATGCACTAGCGCATTGTTAATCATGAGAGGTATCAATTTTTCAGGGAACTGGTATGGACCGTAATTATTTGAGCATCTTGTAATATTAACTGGAAGCCCATAGGTATCAGCGTAAGCCTTCACGAATAAATCAGCAGAAGCCTTTGAGGAAGAGTAAGGACTATGGGGGTTTAATGGCGTAGTTTCGCGAAAGAAAGAATTAGGTTCGTCGAGAGAGAGGGACCCATACACCTCATCGGTTGATACCTGAATGTATTTGTGGTCGCCATAAGAGCCATCAGACTGCTCCCAAGCAGCTTTAACAACGTTTAGCAGGGCAACCGTACCCATTACGTTCGTACTGGCAAATGCGCCTGGATCGAGAATGGATCTGTCAACATGCGACTCAGCTGCAAAATTGATTACGTAATCAGGGGCAAATTGATCGACTATTTCCCTAATCTTGTCGGCATCGCGAATATCAGCCTGGACGAAACGATGGCGTCCATCGTTTTCCACCGATTTAAGGTTCTCGAGGTTCCCTGCATAAGTGAGAGAATCGACATTAACGATTGATACATCGTCATGCTGATTAAGCATATACAGCACAAAATTGCTGCCTATGAATCCAGCCCCACCTGTTACCAGATACTTTTTCATATAAGCTCAACTTTCGTTGCATCGCTTTGCACAATTGGATCCATTATAGCAACAGAAACCCATGACGATAAAACGGATAGGCTGGATCGGTCGCAGTCGCGTTATGTGGGAGAGCCCAACGCGACTGCGCGTAAACAAAAGCTAGCAGCGATCAACAACCTGCTTTAGGTATTGTCCATACGACGATTTGCCAAAGCGCTCCGCTGATTCAAGAAGAGCTTCTTTCCCGATCCAGCCATTGTTAAATGCAATCTCTTCAAGAGATGCAATCTGCAAGCCCTGGTTCTGCTCTATAACGCGCACGAACTCACCTGCTTGGTAGAGACTCGCGATAGTACCCGTATCAAGCCACGCTGAACCACGATGAAGCAATGAAACTTCAAGGGAGCCATCGTCGAGATACATTCTGTTAAGATCGGTGATTTCAAGTTCGCCGCGAGCCGAAGGTTTGATTTGCTTTGCAAACTCAACAGCACGCTCGTCATAAAAATAAAGCCCCGTTACCGCATAGTTCGACTTTGGGTGCTCCGGCTTTTCTTCGATAGAAAGAACCTGGCCGTCTTTATCAAACTCAACCACGCCAAAGCGTTCAGGGTCATCAACATGATAGCCAAAGACGGTCGCGCCATGCTCCTTGGCAGCCGCCTTGGTTAGAAGAGAGGTGAGTCCACCGCTGTAGAAAATATTGTCACCAAGAACAAGTGCACAACTGTCACCATCGATGAAGTCTTCACCAATAATAAACGCCTGAGCCAGCCCATCTGGCGAAGGCTGTTCGGCATACGAAAGTTTAATCCCATACGCCGAGCCGTCCTTTAAAAGACGTTTGAAATTTGGAAGATCTTGAGGAGTGGAAATAAGAAGGATATCTCTAATGCCAGCAAGCATAAGAATAGATAAAGGATAATAAATCATCGGTTTATCGTATACGGGGAGAAGCTGCTTAGATGTTACGGTGGTCAGGGGATACAAACGCGTACCAGAGCCGCCTGCTAGAATAATTCCCTTCATTTGAATTTCCTTCCGACAAAATCAGGGGAGAGCCGAGCCCTCCCCTGCGCATCAACGAATCAGTAGATATATACTTTTGTTCCTTGCATGATATTGTCATATATCCACTTTGCATTTTCAACCGCAAGCCTAATGCAACCATGAGACCGACTGCCGCCCAACTCGCTATTAGAAGCCAGGATCGAATGGAAGAAGTACCCTCCATTGATCTGAGTGCACCAGCGTGCGCGTACATCCGTCGTAAGATTCGTTCTCTTGAAGCCGGTTGTCTTATATTCGCCAGTTATCGTTGGAGTCGACGGAGCACCTGTCACGCAACTCCAAAATTTTGTGCAAGACCAATTCTTATAGCCGCCTCTAAACACACCAACCTCGTGCCGTGAACGGTTTACAAGAATCAAATATGATGTATTGCTAGTAAACCCGCTATTATTCGCAATATTGACCATCATTTGTTGCCCAGTAGGAATGTTAGTTCCATACGGTTTCACGCTAACCAAATCGACGCTGGAGAAGGGAGACCATTTTCCATCGACGTACGCCTGAACAAGCATTTTATAAGTTCGACCACTTACTAATCCTTTTACGGTGTACGACAACCCAGTGCACGAGTATGTATAGGTAGTAAATGACCCATCACCATTTTGAGCAGCAACCGCATATCTCGTAGCACCAGGAACCTTCCCCCATTGGACGGTTGCGCTTAAATCTCCAGCCTTCGCCGTTGCAACAGGAGCCATTACGCCATGGGGGGTCGCGGAAACCAAGAGATCAGTGCTTGCCGCTGACCATCCTCCATTAACGAAAGCCTGGACTAAGAATCTATGTTCATGTCCATTTCCAAGATCGTTAACAACATAGGAAGAATCGATGCAGTTTGTCGTGAACGTGCGGTAGCCACCTCCAGCATATTCGGCAATAGCGTACTTGCTCGCCCCGGAAACTTTTTCCCATGAGAGGGTTACTTGTCCGTCCCCCGAAGCGTCCGCCTTGACATTAGGGGAGTTTTTGTCGGCAACAAAGGCTTCAACGTAGTCGTTTTCCGTAAACCTGCTCCAAGATCCATTTACATACGCTTGGACGAGATAGCGGTGCTTAACCCCAAAGCCAAGATTCTTGATTTCAAACTCTGTGCCTGTGTACTCAGTCGTGAAATTTGAGAATGATCCATTTTTGCATTCAGCCACAGCATATTTCGTTGCCCCAGAAACTGGATTCCACGAAAGAACAACCGAATCGCCGTCACGATAGTCGACGGTTGCTTTCGGGGAGCTAGCGTCAGGAACCGTTATCGAGACGAGGTCTCTGTCGCCAAATGACGACCACCCATTATTTGAATGGGATTGAACTAAGAAAGTATAAACGCCTGGATTTAAGTTCTTTACCTCAAACTGGGTCTGATTGCAATCATAGGTATAGGTCCTGTATCCAGAATTCGTTTTCAACGCAATAGCGTACTTATCAGCACCCGAAATTTTATCCCACTCAAGAATCGCAGTTCCGCCATCAAGCGAGGCACTAACTTTTGGTGAAGAAGGGTCAGAAGGTGTCGCATAAACCGCATCATCCATCAGCGAAGTCCATGCACCATCGATCAAAGCGCGGACATGGAAAGCGTATGTTTCGCCATTTTTTAGTCCTTTCGCCTCATACGAATTTCCATCGGCATAAACAGCGGTGGTTATATCGTCCCTGGTTACCGCATACTTTGTCGCCCCCGGGACCTTGCCCCAGGAAAGCTTCACCGAGCCGTTGCCGGGCTCGGCCCTGGGCTCGGGCTTCGTGGCGCCCTGCGGGGTGGCGTACGCCAGCAGGTCGGCCGACGCAGCGGACCACTTGCCGCCCACCCTGGCCTGGACGAGGAAGCCGTGCTCCTTGCCGTTGGAGAGGTCGCCGACCGTGTAGCTCGTCGCGGCGCACGAGGTGGTGAAGGTGCGGTAGGAGCCGCCCACGTACTCGGCGACGGCGTAGGCGTCGGCGCCGTCGACGGGATCCCAGGAGAGCGTGACCTCGCCGCTGCCGGTGGCGTCGGCCTTCACGTTCTTGGGGGACGGCGCTATATAATTGCCTGCCTGAAGATATTTCAAGCAATCAGCTTTTTCGCTCTTGTACCGATTCTGCCAACCGGTCCAGTAGATGGATTGCTTGGGATAACGCTTCGCAACGTTATTGACGACATAGTCGCAGAGAGTAGTTACAAAAACTTCATCCGACATAGAGTCATTGATGCCGGAATTCTTGAAGAACCAATTTGCACCATAATAATTACCATTGTTGATATATGAGGCGCCGCCTCCTGCACCAAACAGGTTGACCATGCCCCAGCAAAGACCCTTAATGCAATCGGGGCGATTGTCCAAGTTGATTCCAAATGCCTTAAGGCAACCACGAGCACCTAACGACCCGTTGTAGGAATCAATGTAAGCCCAGCCATTCTGCAAGTTTGAAAACTCGGTGGGGTTCGCCTTGTATGCAGCATGCCACGCGGTATTGAGATCGTTACCCAATTGGGTGAATGCGCCGTTGGAGCGGGTTGCGCCCGTCACATCCCACCCGTAGCGATCGCCAATAACCTTTAAAGCGCTATAAGTTGAAGGGTTGTAGTTATACACAGCCTTCAGAAAGCTGCCCAGGCCATACCTGTTGTCAAATTGGAAATAGCCCATGGCATGATAACCATCGCCCGAGCTAAGGCCCTGGTCGTAATTACAGCTACTCTCATATTTGCAGAAGTACAGCATTTCAGAGCTGAAGCTCATTGGCTGAAGGTTAGAGCCGTTAGCGTATGCTTCAATTTCGTTGGTATCGGGCGGGTAAACATCCGCAATGTCGGAGGGGTCGTCAAGGCCGTCGGCCCAAATTGCCAGCTTGCCATCACTATAATCAGGGGCAGACATTTCCTGCTCGTTGACGAATTCATCACCGACGCCAAACTCAACATCTTCCCCGCCAGAGACAGAACCACTGGAATCCATTCCGCCCTCGGAATCGCTTGGATCCGGCTTTGAAGCAACCCCGCCATCCGCGAATTCGGACTCATTGGAAGTCGATGCATCGGAGCTAGACTCGGTTGAATTCGAGCTCGAATCCAAAGGGTCCGCAAATGCCGAATAAGGAAGAAGGCCCATAACTAGAGTGAAGGAGAAGAATGCACTTAGCAGCTTTTTTCCGACAGCCATACAAATCGCCTTTCGTTAAACACACGTTCTAAACATCATACAGAAGATTCACAAAACGTCGGACCCGCAGCGTTGAACGAAACATTATTTAAGTTAATCGTCCGAATACGAGGCGGCCGCAAGTATTGCTCAGGGAGATCATTTCCAATGTAAAATAGCAAAAACACAATAACGAATATGAACTTGAGGTCGTATGTCTCTCATCAACAAATTCAAAAGCCTTCTGCCCATCTCCTCCCGCTCTTTTCATGCGGCAGAAAAGCACTTTGTGGCGCAAAATAATTTAGTCAAAGACGAGCTGTTCGATATTAAATCGAAGCAAGATGAGCTCTTTCGCCGCATCGAGCAAGCAGACAACGGGATTAATGGAAATCTTAATGCAAAATACGATGCCATCGACGCCTCCCTGAGAACCGAAGCAGAGCGCAACAAACTACGTATGGAAGCGCTGTTCAGGAAGGCCTACCCAAACGACACTCCCGCAGAAACCAGAAGGAGGATTTTCTCTCTGCTCCCAGAAGCCGAGGGGAACGCGCGCATCATGCAGAAAGCAAACGGACGCCTTATGTTCGAGCTGGATGCGCTTTGCAAAAAGGCAAATCTCCCTTATTGGACATCATTCGGCTCGTTGATAGGCGCACTGTCACGAAACGGGTTCATCCCTTGGGATGACGATATCGATATCTGTATGATGAGGGAAGATGTCGACAAGCTCAAAGAGATTTGCGCGAACAATCCGGATTTTCAGCTAACTCTCGTATACGACGGCTATGTATTTTGCCGTCAAGTAAGGTTCAGCAGCCGCAACCAGCACATCCCCTGCTTCGTTGACATCTGTATATGGGACTGGGCCCCCTCCTCTAGCAAAAGCAAGGATGACGCCCTTCGTTCTCTACGAGTTGAGCTCATGGATGCTTTCGTGGCGAAAATGAATGAATTTCCCTACTGGGGCGAACGCGGGCTCCTATATTCCCCGGACAGCGGCTCTGTTGCGCAATGTATCCAAATTGAGAGAGACGACCAAGACGACAAAAAAGCCGCTCTGGAAATCGAAAACATTGAAACGCTTTTCTCTACCTATCAGGGGAAAGCACGGGCAGCAGGCCTGCTCTGCTCCAAAGATAAAGCAACCGCCGTTGCTTACGGCCTGGATAACCTCTTCAATGCGCCCTGGAGAAAAATCCTGTACCCAGCGTCCATGATGTTCCCAGTAAAGACGCACGCCTTCGAAGGGGGATTCATCGATATACCAAACGATGCTTATTCAGTGGCAGACGAGTGCAACCCCGGCTGGCCCTATTTACCGGACGACATCTTGGGTCATAACCACTTCACTGAAGGAGTTTTTGACCAGCCGGAAACCAAGGAAGCCCTTTTACGCTTCATCGAAAGCTAATCGCACTTCAATGCTTTTGCTAAAAGGCTCTTGTCTAAATCGTTGAAGCGAGATTTGTCCCCGATGAATTCAAGTTTGCCACTTTGCTTTTTCAGATAGTTGATTCCATGGGCAACGCTGTCGAGGTTTTGTGGGTCTTCCAGAACAATCAGGCCCCTGTTTTTCGAAGCGTATGCTGCAACAGCAACGGCATCCTGGGGATACCAGATAGAAACAACCAGCAAGCGCTCAGCCTTGGCATGTTGGCTTATCCAATTGTCGATTTTCTCATTCGCATCGTAGGGGCCCTCGCCAACAAAGCGGGTAACTTGCCCAGCGCTCTTCGCGATTGGTTCCAAAGCCTCTTCGGTGAAAGATTTATAACCACCTACCACTAAAACTTCCTTGGCAGAAAGCGCGGCATCAAGCATCCATTCCGGAATCTCGGAGGAAGCCTCTTTGACCAGAACAGGGCACTTGTTAGAAAATAGGTAGGGCGAAAGCGACACCAAATCGCCCAAACAGCCATCGTAGGTAAGGGCAACGTCGGAACCCCATAGGCCCTTTTCTTCGCCGTACTGAAAAATCGACCACGAAAGGCTGCAAACGTTTTCGCCTTCCAGCACTTCTACCGAAGCGGAAGGGACGGAAGAAGTTGCTTCCTTGGTTATCGCATCCACATCCAGCGTACCTCCATTCAGCACGTACACCGTCTGGGGATTGAGCCTGTTCAGCTCCTGTGCCGTAATATCGGGCACGCTTTCGTTCTGCGTAAGGAGGATCGGCGCATCCAATGCCCCCGCAAGGCCATTCGCAATCAGCGGCACCATTTCGTGCTCGCCCGATGCAAGGATTGCAGCCTTTGCGCCATCGGGGTAGCAACGGCTCGAAAGCTTAGCCGCAATGCCATAACATGTGTCTGCTTCGATAGATTCGATGCCGCTCATGTCGGGCTTCTTCAGGTCCTGCAGGGTTTCGAACACGATCTGTTCCGATTCCTTGCTACCCACATGACCGCCCAGCACACGATACGTCTGGCACACTTCCTTTGACGTGCCCGCCATACGCAGATGGCCCTTTTCGATCCATACCGCCTTGTTACACAAGCGCTCGATCTGGTCGTTGTTGTGCGAAACGATAAGCACCGTCACTCCGTGCTCTTTGATGAGCTTCGTGATGCGGTCTTCGCACTTCTTCTGAAACATGAAGTCGCCCACGGAAAGCACTTCGTCAACGATCAGAATCTCGGGCACGATAACCGTAGCAATTGCAAAGGCGATGCGCGCCACCATGCCGGAAGAGTAGTTCTTCATGGGCATGTCCAGGAACTTTTCCACCTCGGCAAATTCGACGATGTCGTCGAAGTTTTCCTCAATGAACTGCTTCGAGTAACCCAAAAGCGCACCGTTCAGGTAGATGTTTTCGCGCGCGGTAAGTTCCATGTCAAAGCCCGCACCAAGCTCGATGAGCGGAGCGATGTTGCCATTAACCGTGCACGACCCTTTACTGGGCTCCAGCACGCCGGCGATGATCTTCAGAATGGTGGATTTGCCAGAGCCGTTCGTACCCAGAATGCCGAACACGTCGCCCTGCTTCACTTCGAAGGAAACGTCGTCGAGTGCGCGGAATTCCTTGAAGCGCAGCTCGCGCTTCAAGGCGGCAATCGCGTATTCCTTGATGCTGTTCAGCTGCTCACTTGCCATGTTGAAGATCATGGACACGTGGTCCACCTTGATCATGGTTTTCTTTGATGAGTCGTCGGCGAGCTCAGACTCGATTTCCAGAACGCTGGTGTTCACGTTTTCGGGCATGGTTGTTCCTTAAACGTAGAGAATGAATTTCTTTTCGGTCTTCTTGAAAATAAGCAGACCGATGGCGAATGCAGCTACCGCCATGCCAAGGCACAGGAGGTTTTCCTGCAAGCTGGGCACCGTGCCGCTCAGAATAAGGTCGCGGAAGTAGCTTACGTAGTGGTACATGGGGTTGTACTGCATAAGCGGCGCCGCCCAATCAGGCAGGATTTCCACGGGGTAGAACAGCGGCGTGGCATACGTCCATGCGGTGATAACGACGCCCCACAGGTGGCACACGTCGCGGAAGAACACCGAAAGGGCGGAAAGGGCCATGCCCACGCCCGCGCTGAATAGCACCACGTATAGGAGCAGCAGCGGCAGGGCAAGCAGGCTAACATGCGGCATAACTTGGAAGAAGACCATTACCGCAGCTACAGCGATGAGAGAAATGCAGAAGTTCACCAGCTGAAACAGCACTTTTTCCAACGGGAAGATAAGCTTTTCAATGCGGATCTTCTTGATAAGCGAAGAAGATTCGATGATTGAATTCATGGCGCCCGAAGTGGAATCGGCCATGAGGGCGAACATGACGTTGCCCAAGATTACGTACAGCGGGTAGTTTTCGATGCTGAATTTGAAAAACGTGCTGAACACAACGGAAAGTACGATCATCATGAGCAAAGGATTCAGAACCGACCACAGAACGCCCAGAGCGCTGCGGCGGTACTTCAGCTTGAAGTCCCTGGATACAAGGGACGTTATGGTGAACCAATTCCTTCTGGCATTAGCGCTTGAGAGCATATTTGGCATTAATGCAGTTCCTTATCGTTTAGTGGTTGCGCAGGGGCCGGTGCCTTTACGGTTGGCACTCGACGCGACCTAAATAATCACGATGTTTCATTGTAAAGGGATTTTTAAGCCACTTGCCAGCCTGCACGGTTTTTGCGGAAAATAGGATGCTGCATTATCCGATAATGAACAAAACAAAACGATTAATTTATTCCAGTCCTAGCGAGTCCTGAACCAGGACAAGAAAATTGGAGCCTGCAATGTCGAAATCAAAATATGTCTCTGGCACTCAATTTGCTCTATTTTTCCGAGAGACAAGAGGAAGTAGCCTCGATGTATATATGCAACTCAGAGAGTGCACCGACTCTCTCTTCGACGGCGACCCTCTAGTAATTCCAGTACCTCAAGACTTCCCGTCAAATGTCCCCTCCGTTATCGCGAGGGCAAACGATGGCTCTATCTCGCTAGACATCGCCATGGAGAGAATTGATTTAATCTTCAGCTCCCCGAACGGGAACGAGCGCTTCACTTGGGACCAAAAGAATGAAGTGTTTGCCAAGGTGCTTAATGCGCTAAACGTTTCGTGCGATTTTTCGAGATTTGGATGCACTGTCTCTTTTATAGAGATTGTTGATGAGCCCGCAAAATTGATTCGAGAAAGATACCTTTCGCCCGAAGTGGAATGCGGCCCATTCTGCAACGAAGTGTCCTTAAGATTTAACGATCCGTTCTTGAGCGAAAACCAAAAATACAATCGAGTTACAACGGTGCAAAACGCCGGCATTACCATTGATAACGTCTTTTACGATGGAATTTTAACATCGGTAGACATCAACTCGGACCAAACCAGAACGATAATTGGCAAAGATGCAATAGATTTTATCCTCGAAGAAGCGACCAAAACTATCGAATCGGAGATTGGTTAATGGTTCTACCCCCATCATCGTCCAACACCAGCTCGAGCGATCTCTATTTTACAAACCAATCCCTGAGCACAACGACTTCAACCAGCAATGAAACTCAGAGCGTCAGCATTCTTAGGCTCGAAAATGACCTTTCCGGACTGGCCAAGAGAATAGAGGAACTTGAGCTGGATGCGAAAACCAAGAGCAACCGCCTTGAGAGCATCGAGAGCGAAAGGGCAATTCATCGTAAATTAGCCGACAATTACGCCAAAACAATGGACACTGTATTCTGGATAATGCTTGTTCCCTCGTTTGCTTTTGCCGCAATGGTTCTATTCGCCCTCTTTTCTCTCTTCGGGCAAGAATGGCTTCCAGGTATCGCAACGTTCGTAATTGGCTTCGTCGGCTTAGCCGGAATCATTGGAGCCGTCAAGAAGCTGTTCGATCTTTCAAAGATAAACAAAAGGCTCCTTGCTGTTGAGGAAGCGCTGGAAAAGGCGTCGATCGAAATTAAAACACCCTCTCGCATCCCCTAGCGACAGAACTAATTATTCGGAGCAATTGTTGATCAAATCCCACCCCGATCAACAAAGCAGCGCCGTGAGGCACAATCAACCGAGATATTACCATGAGCAAGATAAGTGCATCCTGGACAAGCAAACTGGCCCTAACCCTCCAGCACCAAATGCAAATTCGAGCAGCGCTCCAGCGAATGCGTACCCTCGGCAACGTAATTCCAGGTTTCGGCGTAATCCCCAACAACACCGATTTCTTCAGCTAGAAAGCGCTTGAACCCCTCAATATCATTGACGTATTTCTGGGCAAACCTATGCGCTAGCAGCTCTTTCTCGTCATTGCTGCATTCGCCGGGCTCGCTGCTTAATGCATGCTCGAGGTTGCGAGAAAGGAAGAATGTTCTTATGGGCACTTTCCGCTGTTTGCTTGTTAATTCCTTTATCGAAGAAAGCCGCTTCAAAGCTTCGCTTTTCTTCGCATTGCGCTCGGCAATGGTCGCAGGGTCGCGCGCTAGAATGCGAGCCTCTTCATAATGAAGGCGCCCATCGCTAGACGCTTCGATGCAGCTAGAAGGCACGAACGCGCCGTCCGTATCGCATATAACCACTATGCGTTCCAAGTCTTTCCATCCGTAGCCACGGTCCCGCGACAGATGCTTCAATATCTCGTTGCGCACGTGCTCCCGAATCTTGGCAGGGTCTTGGCACGACGTGGTTACATCGCCGTGAATCGCGTCGAACTTCACGGCAGCATTGCTGAAGATCTTCGTGAAGATGCCACCCAAAGCAGCCTCGTCACTCGGTCCTTCAACAATGAACAACACAACCTTGCGCGTGCTAGCCATTGGCGCCCTCTTTCGCCGCCATCCCCGCTTCGAAAAATGCGCTATCTATAGCGAACTTGTTCGTTGGCTCGTACACTACCTCGGACTGGCCACCAAGGTTAATGGCCCTTAAGTACTGGCTTCTTAGGTTGTTGCTTTCCCTGCTTCCCTTGAACGGCACATAACGGTTCTTTGGGTTCGCTGTGGTGAATATCAACGATCCTTTATCCACTATTTCCAGCGGTCTAAGGTTATGAGCAGTGAAAACAAGCTGGCCCTTGCCGTGGTCTTGCAGCACCTGCAGAATTTCGCCCAGCAAAAATTCAAATACACCGCTATCGAATTCATCTATCGCAACGCACGCACCCGGCTTTGCATACACATCAACCAACAGAACAAGAATGGAAACCAGCTTTTTAATTCCCTCGCTTTCGCAACGCAAGGGGATGGTAACCTTGCCTCTGGTGCAAACCAACTCGGCACGAATGCCAAGACGACCATCGTCGTCGAGCTGCTTTTCCAACTCCCTAACGCCCAGCTCCAACCCAGGGACCAGGGCTTCCATTACAGGGGCTATCGAGCTGATGGTCCGCTTCAAAACCGCATAGTTTTCCTCGGTTAAGAGCGTGGGCTTCAGAAGATTAACATCGAAGCCGTTATCTGCGAAAATTCCGAATTCGCCTTCGTGGGTGGAGATATGAAGGTGATTTGCCATGCCCTCCGCTTGCTGCGCAGCAGAGACAATGGCCAAACCCGTATGCCCAAAAAGGAACAATCGGCCGGCTACACGCATAAGCGGTTCCGCTACTTTATCTCTGGATTCAAGGGCTTTCTTGCTAAGGCCCTTGTCGCCGGTGTTAGCAAGCTTGCTTAGCACGTCCAAGAACTCGGTGGAAAACAACAGAGAACTGCAGGCACCATCCGCTACTCGCTCCGTTACAAGCACCTGCATCTTGCAGATGTCGTCGATCCTGAACAAAGGTTCCCATGCTGTTTTAGGGGAAACAAGAAAGGGGCTTCCATCCTCTTCCCTTTCGTATTCGAATAGGGTTTTAAGGACAGGTTTCTTCGCCGAATAATCTTTATAGGCAAGCTTTTCACCGCGTATTTTCGGCGCGCCATCGTCCACGCAAATAGTCAGGGAGTATGAAAACAGGCCTTCGGCGTCCTTTTCCTTCGAGAAAAGCACCCCCTCGAAGGAAAGGGTCGACTCACCGGTCGTGCGCGAAACGCAGTCAGCGATTTCGTTTTGCAGGGAATTGCCCGTTAGCGCTTTCTTTAATATGGACAACGCCTGTATAACCGACGTTTTTCCCGAGCCGTTTTGCCCATATAAGCCTACGATGTCGGAACCGCCCAGGGGTTTGCCCGGAGTCCAAGAAGAAAGCGACACTGTGCCACTTTCGGTGTTCTTGAAGTTTTCAAGATGAATAGACGTAAGACGGATCATTGTTCTGTGCCTTCCCATTGGTAAGCACAATATTACCTTGATTTTAGGTAATATCTTTCCTATTTCGGTATTTTAAATACGGTTTTTAGAAAATATATTACTTATATTGAGAATTGGCATTATCTGCTTTGTATTCTCCATGCCCACCTCGATGCTCCCAGGAGACAACCCGTGACCAACCAAAGCGCCAAATTGACACTACTCACCATCGCCTTTTTATGCTCATCAGTGCTCATTGCCTGCCTTTCATTCTCCCACCAAGCGATACTTCTTGTTCCCTCTGTCGTGATTTTGTTAGCTTTGTTCCCCTTAATCGCCCTCAACTCCCCTTCCCTAGAAGGGCCCTCAAATCATTAGGACGTTTCCCCTCTAGAAGAGTCAATCCTGGGTTACATGAACGACGACAACGCCCATTACGCAATTTCCCTCTACGGAGAATGGGGATCAGGGAAAACGTGGTTCTGCGACAACAGGCTCAAAGGCCTTTTGAAACAGAATGGCTTTTCTCTCTGCCGCGTCTCTTTGTTTGGGGTGGAAAGCTACGAGGTGGTTTCTTCGAGGATTTTTACCGCACTTTTATCCATCGATGAATCAGGGCCAAACAGGGGAATCAAAAACATTAAGCGATTCGCCTCACGACAGCTTTCCTCGAGCTTAAAATCGATTGAGAAAATCTCTAAAGCTCCCGTCTCCCTCGATTCCAGCGCATTGCTGAATGTGATACCAAGAAAGAATTGCCTCCTCGCGCTCGACGACATCGAGCGAAGCCCATTCTTCCGTGAGCACGGAAATTCCTTCGGGATCATAAATGAGCTATGCGAAAACCAAAGAAGGAAGGTTCTTCTCATAACTGGCTTAGACTACTTAGATGAGCAGAAAGAGCAGCTTGAAAAAGTAGTGTGGAGGAAATATCTATACACCCCATCCCCTGAAAGCCTGTTCGAAGCAACGCTTGCAAGGAAAATATCCTTGATCCAAAAATGCGATCTCGACGTCAAGAATGCCATTATCAGGGGAATCGAGCAGTCGGGCATCCTGAACGCTCGCGCAATAATAAAAGCAAGACCCTCTCTGGTCGCAATCGCCTCCTCAACCGCTCTCCGAAAACAAGAAATCGACCACTCCGAAAGAGAATGCGCCCTATCGAAAGCCATCGAACTCGCCATCCTCGTTTCCGCAAACGCCCTGCCCGAAGTCAAAGAATCGAGCGACAGCATGGGTAAGGCGCTGATAATGATTCAGCTAGAGGGGTACGAATATTTGCAGGAGGCGTTTGAACCCCTCACGAACGGCAGCATCGTCAATAAAAACGAAATCGATGAATCGCTCTCTCGGTTCATTGAGTCAAAGCACAACCGGACAAAGCAGGATATCGAAATCGACGATGCGCTTTCTCAGCTAATGTCAATTAGAGAAATGGACAACGATGAAGCCGTTTCGCTTGCGTTAAGGCTATCGAGCTACGTTCAAAGTGGGAAAATACGGCCCGAAAAAATGAAAAAAGTCTACGATGCATGCAAAATACTGCACAGCGTGGGGCTCAACGAAGCTCCATCAGAGCAGCAAATAAGAGAATCTTTCGATAAGACCATTGAATCGAATCCATATCAATCTCGTAGCGCTTTAATCTGGGGATACCAAATGATGATCGAGGCAGGCGAGCCAAAAGACCCCTTTCTTGACAGTTTGTCGGAGAAAGCAGAAAGCTCAGCCATAAAGCAGTTAGAAGTTTCATTAGATCCCCTAGAGAATCCCGGCAACATATCAACAGCCGTTCTTGAGTCATTAGAAAATCATTCCTCCAACGATAAGGATGCTTTCATCCCAGCCGCAATCAACGCCGAAACAATCGCAAAAGCCTTTGAATCCGGCAACGGAAAGATACAGATGGGGCTAATTGATTTTTTTAAGCTGAAATACAGCCATAGGGCGTTTCCTTACAATGAGGGAATCGAACAATCTTATAAGTGGCTAAGCGAAATTATCGAATGCCTTGAGAGAATTAAAACAATGGAGAAGCTTGAAGAGTGGAGACGCAAGACTTTTGTTGACGCCCTTTCCAAGATAAGAAGCGATATTGGCAAGAAAAGGCAATGAAAGCCGCGCTGCATTAGCCCCCCCCCGCAGAACGAAGAGAGGAGCTCTCCGATTCATCCAACAAGCTCCCTACCCCATCTTCTGCAAATTCAAAGAGTAGAACCTTTGCCTGCCCTTGCGCGTCTCCCGCAAAAACCCTAGCTCTTTAATAAGTTTGCGCTTCTTGGCCATTGTGGGCTCGGACATCTCGGCTGCCGCACACAGCTCTTCAGTAGTTGCTCCGTTTTCCGAAAACAGCTCCGCTTGAGCAAGAATGAACGCAACTCGCCAAAGACCGGCGTCCTCTTCTTTGGTGGCGATTGCGCGGTTTACCGCCCCGACCGCATCCGCTAAATCGCTCTGCTTTACATGCAGTGAATCCAGCATGCTTTCCATCGCATCAACCACCAGCTCCGAAAAGGAAATCACAAAAGGCGTTATATCTCCCTTGTTCAGCGGATGTTCGCAAATCGAAAAGCCCTTGTAATACTTTTCGATACGTTCTTTCACGGAATACGAAAGGCGATACCCGACTATAGGACTAAAACTATGGGAGAGAACGTAGCTGCTGATAAACCTGTTGGTTCGCCCGTTACCATCGTAAAACGGATGAATATAGGCGAACAAAAAATGGAACACCGACACCCGCACAAGCGCAGGGATGACCTCATCAGCGAGGATCATCAACGCCTGATTCATCAGTTCAATGATCTTTGATTCGGGTTCAACGCCCTGGTGTATCGCCTTATGCGAGGCATCCAGAACGCTTACTGGCCCTTTGCGGAAGAACTGACCATCTGGCACATGAGACGGATCATCGGCTCTTACTTCATCGAGAACCAGCTCGTCATACAAAGCACGCACATCAGCGCAAGTAGCGATAGGAATCGTTTTACGCACTCTTAGCGCATGATATTTTTCAACAATGCCTAAAAACCTGCCCGTCTTGTCCTTTTCGGCGAGCATTTCAAGGGCATCGTCGATTTCCCTGCGCGTCGAGTGAACTCCCTCGATTCCGTTAGTAAGCACGATTTCGTCAATAAGACATTTGTCCATGTATTGCTCAATGGCCCTCTGCGGCAACATCCCTATGGTGCGGTCAATGTCTCTATCAAGCTCCATCGCCTTGATAATTAGCTCGTAAATCGCGGAGTCCATTACGTAGAACGCTTGGCTCCCGCTTATCTGAAAGTTAAGACGCACGGCGTCCTTGGAATTAAAGCGCTGCTCGTACACGAACCTGGCGTCATTTTCTGAGATATGAAATAGGGTTCTTAGGTCCCGATATTTTGACGACATGAGACACCATCCCGAATAGACCAAAAATGTCGGTAATTATTTGGTCTATTGTCGCATATCTTACGAATAGACCAAAAAAACAGCCTATTTTTTGGTCTATTCGGGCGAAAACAGGCGATTGACCAAAATTCTTTCGTCTATTTTTGGTCAATCGAGGGCGCTGCCATGCGCGGCAAACGACAGTACTGCGACGCAATATCGCCCCTAAACGACACCTATGCGACACTGTCGCGACAGTTTGGCGACAGTGTCGCATAGGTGTTGCACTGGGAATATAAAGACAAGTCCCGTTTCCCCAGTACGACAATGGCACACAAAAAAGCCTCGCTTGCGCAATTCATTCACTGCAAACGAGGCTCTGTCCGCTAAGCGGGGAAACGATACCTGTCCCTATATACCCACCTGGCTTATTTCCCTGCGGCTTTCAATGCTGCTTTGGGGCCTGCCACCAGCAGATAGTACAAGCCCTTGCGCAGCGGCGTGGGGTTGTTGGGGAAAAACTGTTCGAAACGTTTTGGGTGCTCCATCAAATATCGCAGGTTCGCGTTCTGATAGTCGTTGAACAGCGAGCGGTCATACGCGCCGCCTCTGAACCCGGCGCGCAAATCCTCATGCATCTTAACCACAAATTCGCGGCGCTGCTCCGGCGCCAAGCGCGCAAAGTTCCACATATAGCTGTCGTAACGCAACCTGAACAGGACTTTTCGCAAATCTTCACAATCAGGATCGTTCTTGATGAAGCGCTCGGCCATGTCAAATTCTTTGCACACGCACATGACTTTTTGCGCGTCGTTCACAGAAGACGCCTCGTTGTCTTGGCGGTAATGCAGAATGGCCCCTTCGGACATAACAACCTTCTGCGCAGTTACCCACACTTTGAACTGAAAGCCTAGATCCTGGAAGCTTGCGCCCGCCGTTTCAAGGAAACGCACGCCCTTTTCAACCAGCATTTCGCGACGATACAGCGCCGACCAAATGGAAGGGATGCAGTAGAACACTTCGCGAACATCGCGCGGATTGAAGGGGGCATCCGTCATAGGGGGTTTGCACACACTTATAAGCTGGTTGCGTTCCTTGGGCGTGCTCCAGTAGAACCAATAGTTGGCCTTAGCCACATCGACAGGAGCGTCGGCACTTGCGCCCTTCGCCAAGCCGTACAGCAACTCCAGAGCATTCGGCTCGAAGAAATCGTCGGGCTCCAAAATGCCGATGTACTCGCCACGTGCGGTGTCGATGCCCAAGTTCATTGACGCGCCGTAACCGGAATTATCCTTATCAATCAGGCGAAAACGCTGGTCTTTTTCCATGTAGCGCTTGATGATATCCAGAGAACCATCGGTGCTGCCATCGTTGATGCACAGTGCCTCGAAGCCGGTAAACGTCTGAGCAATCAGCGAATCAAGCGCCTGCTCCAAGTACTGCTCGGAATTACAAATGGGCACCAGCACCGAAATAGCAGGTGCAGGCCCTTCGGGTGCAGGGCTGATCTTCGCGCTCGCACGCGCCGCATTCGCACGCGCCTGTTGCTGAGAAATCTGGTTCTTGCCCTTTTTCTCGGTCTTCGCAGCGGCGTTTCCGCCACCGGCGCTCTTCGCGTTATTCTTCTTAGCCATTCCCTGCCCCTCTCAAATCAATTAGGTAAAAGTATACCGTTCAAACAAGAAGCAACCACAGGGCATATTTCAGCTGCCGGGAATCACATCAAGCAGTCCGCAGGCCTGCGCGTCCCCGACAGCCGCGAATTACGCCGGACGTCTGCAGGCGCCGCGCTGCCACGGACGTCGCAATCGCGCTGAGCATCCCCAGACTTCATACGGCCAGGGTCGGCACAAATCGCGCTGGACGCTCCACGTCTCCACCAACCCAAGCGTTCAACGACACGCACGGACATTCGCCGCCCCGCCAATCGCGCCACGAACTTCACGGCAAAGCTTCAACACTTAATTAATTCCTCGCAAACGAGGTGCTTTCCTCGAGCGCATCGCATAGAATCGATCTAATGTGAAACGCGTTCACAAAACGGCGCCAGCAGAGCGCAACACTATTCGCCTCAACGCGTTGTTGAAGCCCGCCGCCAACAAGGAGGTTCTTATGAAACTTGGATTCATCGGATGCGGAAATATGGCCAAAGCCATGATCAAGGGAATTATCGCTAGCGGTGCTGTTGCGCCTGGTGAAATCTACGGTTCCAATGCAACGCCGGAACACGCCGCCGCCGTAGCCGAAGAATTCGGCATTAACGCTGGCACCAACAACATCACCGTCGCTGAAAACGCCGACATCCTGTTCCTTTCCGTAAAGCCCTACCAGTACGAGGCCGTTATTGCCGAAATCCGTGGAGCAATGCGCCCTGAACAGACCGTCGTCACCATCGCCCCCGGCAAGACTATCGCTTGGTTGGAAGAACAGTTCGGCGCGCCCGTCCGCATCGTACGCACTGCGCCGAACACACCCGCACACGTGCTGGCAGGCGTTACCGCCTACTGCCCCAACAGCTTGGCAACTGCCGAAGACGTTGCTGCCGTCCAGAGTCTGCTCACCAGCTTCGGCACCACCGTTGAACTGGAAGAATCGCAGCTCGATGCCGCAAGCGCCATCGGCGG